>ERZ1034928.25-NODE-25-length-96950-cov-340.831240_pt1 | contig 96950 bp, 133 predicted proteins | sample MGYA00520627_ERZ1034928 | MGnify/ENA primary metagenome ERZ1034928 (study PRJEB33766, sample SAMN09781755) | gut metagenome | biome: gut microbiome | host: Homo sapiens | place: Madagascar | study: EMG produced TPA metagenomics assembly of the PRJNA485056 data...
GAAAGATGGTAAAGCTCTAAAAGTAGGTGGCTATTTTGTTAAACCTGCGGGGGGGTAAGTAAGAGCTGGCTCTTAAATGAACATATCGCTGCTTCAGAAGATACGACAAAATTTACGGCAACCTTCGATTCTTTTGATGGAGAAGGAGTTGCTAACACCTACAGCGGCATCAGCATTGTGCTGTTCAAGGGTAGTATAACGCTGATAGACTACCTTGGCGGTCAAACAAGCCATGGAGAGGTTTACTCTGATGCATGGATAAATGAGCTATCTCGCCAGGTTATATTTACAGAAGAACCAGCTGGCGATTTGCTTACTTGGTTACAAGCCAATGGAACGCCGCAATAAATAAAATTTCCTCTTGACAACCTCTTGTCTGTATGGTATAATAGCCATATCAACAGACAGGAGGTTGTTGCTTTATGGATATTGGCAATAGGGCTGTTGTTTATGGAACGCCAGACTTGCTTGACAAGGTGCTGCCAGCCGGATATAAGGTGTGTCGTAAATGTGTGGGTACAGGCCGCGTAGCTAACCTTGACGACTTGAACGACTTAGACACTATCCAATTTGAGCCGTGTAAGGAATGTGGTGGGACTGGATTTGTTTATAATTATAGACAGGAGGATTGATAATGTTTTTTAATATGAACATTACGCCTGTATGGCTTGATATCTATATAGGTAATCAACTGGTACAGCAACAGCAGATGACAATGCCTGACCAGATGTTGGCGGCTCAATTCATGCAGATGTGTAAGCAGGTGGCCAATGACCCGCAGCCGATTCATGTGGTCATGCGGCGATGGGAAGATGGATATGATCAGTATGAGGGCAAGGTTAAACGGCATGAATATAAACTGGAATTTTGGAATAAACAGGAGTTATGGTGATGAATTATATCGTTTATCAATATCCGTGTCCTGCTAATGCGCACCGTTGGATTAACGCTAAGGTGGTTGGCGGATTAAACGGCCATTGGGAATATGAGTGTGGCCAATGTGGATGCTTGACGGATGTCGCGTCGCCATACTGCTCAAGATGCGGCGTTGCTAAGACGGCCATCATGTATGTTGGCTCATGTGGCGAAGAGGAGGCTATGTGATGATGTTCAAGAATTTTGAAATTAGGCCAGTCAAGTCGTTTGATGGCGTGATTGACCCTAAGCGATTTGAACTGATTAGATGGTATGACCATAATCCCATTCCTGTTACAGATATGAGCACTGGTGAGAAAAAGATGAGTACTCGTAGTTGCTATGTTGTAGCATGGCTTGAATGGATTCCGTCCGAACCGTGCTGAGATATCAAGTCGGTAGGCTTGCGGCTGATTGAGGATTGGGTTGATGGGCTTGACCAGTTTATTGTCAAGTGGTGCGAAATGGCGGCTGTGTATGGAGGAGGATGAATGATGGAATATAAGTCATTTCTAAAGCATAGTGAATGGCAAATTAATGATTGGGACTCAGCTTATAGTTTATAATACCATAATGCTTCTTTTTGAACAAGGTGTTTACATGGAGGATGAATAATGGCAAGATATATCAATGCTAATGAATTGCAAACTCGGCTTGAGCGCAAGAAAGCGGGTATTGCCAATCAGCGCTATACAGAGGGTTGGAACGACTGCATGATGCGCGTCAAGAGCATGGTGAGTAAAGCGCCTACTGTTGCCATTTGGCCGATAAGGCATGGTAAGCCAGTTGTTAAAATGCGCACAGTACAGATGACAGGATATCATGAAGAAATGAACGTACATGCAGAAGATGGCTCTACATTGTATCGTAAAAATGTTACATGTGTTGATGTACCATATGAATATTGCCCTGTATGCGGTGCCACGCTTTGCTCTCGTTGGAGTAATTATTGTGGCAGATGTGGCGCAATGATGGACATAGAGGAGGATAATGAATGAAGTATTTTTTAGACTATGCGGCCACATGCCCAGAGGTTAAATTCCCCATTGACACAAGCAAGCAATGGCGCAATCCTAATGCCGCATATGCCTATGAGGAGCGCAAGGCGCTGATGGATTGTGAAGAACGCATCAAGGCGGATATTGGGGCTAATGACGGTCATGTTGTTTTTGGTGGCACGAGTAGTCAGCTTGTGGAGAATTTGATGTGTAAAATTCTTTTGTGAACAAATTGTAAACAATATCAACAACAGTTGACATATCGGACAAGATATGGTATAATTAAGATAGAGGTAGGTGGAGGGTGTACAACCTTTGCTTTTAAGGGACGGTGCTTATCTCATCGTCCCACTCTTAATTTTATTCTTAGATAAGGAGAATGGATATGGGCAGAGTTCTTGATTTAGCTGGTAAGAAAATTGGGCGGCTGACCATCCTGCAAAGATGCGAGAAAGGAAAGCGTGGTGAGCATGCAAAATGGGAGTGTATATGCGAATGTGGCAACAGAGTGATAAAAACATCGGAATATATCACGCATAGTCCATGTCCATCTTGCGGATGTTACAAATCAGAAGTTACAAGTAAACTAAAGAGGGATAGCATCAAAGGAAATCGCTATGTGGTTGATGGTGATACTGTTAGGATGTATACTAACAATACTGGCGCTGAGTTCTGTTTTGATGCCGAAGATTTGGATAAAGTACTAAAATATACATGGATGGAAAACCACAAAGGATATATTGTTAGGGCCGCATCGTATTTGGCATTACATAGGTATCTTATGGGAGAAGTTCCAGAAGGTATGGTTGTTGATCATAAGGACAGAGACAAAAAGAATAACCACAAGTTTAATCTTAGAATTATAACACAACAAGAAAATACTACCAACAGGAGTGTGAATAAGAACAACCTGTTTGGTGTTGCCGGTGTTCATAAAAATAATAGTAGGTTTGTGAAATATGTAGCTACAATAGGAAAGAATGGCAGATTGTTCAAAGGATATTATAAGACATTAGAAGAAGCAATAATAGCACGTTTGTCAGCAGAGAAAGAAATATATGGAGATAATGCGCCTCAAAAGCATTTGTTTAAGGAGTATGGGATAGAATGATTTGTATTGGTAGCAAGTATGAACATGATGCCATTGATAGATGGCTTGATGTTCGAGTTGGAAATATGGAGGAGCTGGAAACAGCCCTCCATTCATATCAAGCCAAGGATGATATTCTTGTGTTTTGGCTCGCAGTGAACAATGTAACTGGCGAGATATGTCCCGTGGTTGACATTGGCAAGTTATGCAAGAAATATGGAGCGTACTACGTCTGTGATGCTACGGCGATGGTGGGGCACACAGCTGTCCCGAAGGATATTGACCAGTGGTGCTCTGCAATGATTCTCGACGGCCACAAGATAGGCACTCAACTTGGCATTGGCTGTATGTGGATTTCTGATTGGTTCAACAAGTGGCTTGACGGCATGAAGCTGCATGGTACGCCTAATCTTGCCGGAGCTCTTAGCATGGCTGATGCCGTTGAATGGGCGTGTAATAGTAAGCGGATTGATGATGCAGAGGCACACTATTGTGACCTTGCTATATGTCTTGAACTTTGGCTGAATAAAGTTGGTGTCAAGCATGAGTGGGTTGGGGACGCAGATGAGCAGGTTGCAGCCATCAATGCTATTCGGTTGAATGGGCTAAATGCCGATGCTTTGCAGCAGTATTGCGCCAGCAAGGGAGTGTATATTGGGGTCGGTGCATCTGCTTGTAATGCGTCTGGCGATTTTCGTGTGCTTAATGCTTATGGGCTGAGTAACGATGAAGCGGCAGAGGTTATTAGGGTGTCATTCGGCGACGAAACAACCAAAGACGATATTGATAAGTTGGTAAGCGTGATTAAGGAATACAAGGAGCGATTTGTGGTATGAGTCATACGGCAGAGGATTTGCGGGCATTACAAGCTAAGACACTTGAAGAGAAAATCCAAATAAGTACAGCTCGTATTATTGAGTGGTATGAGCATTGGAATGGGCAGGTGTATATTAGTAATAGCGGCGGCGTTGACCTGTCCAATGTCGAGGTGCTGTATGAGCATGAAGTCGTATTTGATGGAAACGGACGAAATATGTATATGCGCGTTGAGCCGGACAGATATGAGGTGTATGGTGGCGAGATGCGGGCCAATAGAGTTAAGGCGATGGGTTACCATTGGATAGCGGTCATTGTCAATCAGCGCGAATTTAATCGCGAGAAGGCCGAAAAGATTGCACAGGATATCTTGTATCAGTATCTTGAGCTGTCGAATGGCAAGGAATATGACAAGCTGGCGCTTGATACCATTAACTACAATTTGTCTGCGCCTCAGAGAGCAAGAGAGGAGGAGCGCAAGGCGGCAGAGCTGCGTGAAAAAGAAATGGCTGAATTGGCGCGACTGAAGGCAAAATATGAGGGCTGACATGATGGAACCGGTATGGGTTAATTATCATAAGCATACCAGCTTGAGCAATCGCTATATGAAAGACAGCCCTGTATTGCCGGTTGATTACTGGAATGAACTCAAGCGCCGATATGGCGATAGGTTGTGCATCTATACAACGGTTGAGCATGGCTGGGCTGGCAATTATTTCAAGCAGTATGACGACCTTGAGAAATATAATAAGAAGAATGGCACGAACATTCAATGGGTATATGGCTGTGAGGCATATTGGGTAAAGAATCGACATGAGCAAGACCGCAGCAACTGCCACATTATCTTGTTGGCGCTAACAGATAAAGGCCGAAGAGCAATCAACAAGGCTGTGTCTATTGCAAACAAAGACGGCTATTACTATGGCCGACCTCGTGTTGATATGGAACTGCTGTTGGGATTGCCGCCTGATGACGTGATGGTGACAACGGCGTGTGTTGCGTTTTGGAACAAGTACCCCGATATTGATAATGTGGTTGAGATATTAACACAGCATTTTCCTCATTTTTATCTTGAGGTTCAGCCACACGATACTGATACGCAACGTGACATCAATCGCCACATCCTTGAACTGGCCGATGCTCATGGTATCTCCATCATTGCTGGATGTGACAGCCACTATATCACACCTGACCAAGCGCAAGACCGTGATGAATTGCTCAAATCGAGTGACATCCATTATGAGGACGAAGATGGATGGTACATGGACTATCCATCTTATGATGAGCTTGTTGAGCGATTTAAGCGGCAAGGTGTGTTGAATGATAGACAGATTGCTGATGCCATTGAAGCGACAAACTTGTTGTTCCAATATGAGACAATCAAGTTGGATAGGTCGTTGAAAGTGCCGGTCATTAAGCCGCTGCGTGGCAAGACACAAACTGAGCGCAATGCCATCTTTCGGCAAATCCTGCAAGATGAATGGAAGGCACAGCGAGACGATATCAACCCTGATAAGCTGGCTCAGTATCAAGCCGAAATCAAGCACGATATTGGCGAGATAGAGGGCTGCAATATGACCGATTATTTCATCTTGTCGTATGAAGTAATGAAGCGGGCGCAAGAGATGTATAACGGTATCTTGACGCCGTCTGGTCGTGGCTCTGCTGTGTCTATGTTCCTTAACAAACTCTTGCGGCTTACCAAGGTCGATAAAGTCAACAGTCCTGTGTTGATGTATTCTGAGCGATTCTTGACTAAAGAGCGCGTGTTAGATAGCCATACGCCGCCCGACATTGATAACAACGTTAGTACAAGAGAGCCGTTTATTCAAGCACAGCGCGACTTTGTTGGCGAACTTGGCACATATGACCTGCTGGCTATGGGTACGCTGAAATTCAAGGCAGCATGGAAGATGTATGCTCGTGCTTTCAGCGTTGAGCCTGATACGGCCAATGAGGTCAGTAAACAAATCGACCGCTATGAGACGGCAGTAAAACACGCTGATGGCGCTGAGGTTGATATAAAAAAATATATTACTCCCAAGTACCAAGAGATGGTAGATGGATGTCGCATTTACATGGGCATCTATGATGGCGCTAAAGGCCATCCATGCGGCTGTCTCTGTTTTGATGGTGACGTTGAAGAAGAAATCGGCATTAGCCTATGTAAATCTGAGACAACTGGCAAGGCGGTGCTTGTCGCCAATATTGAGTCTGGCACGATTGATGCGTTTGGATATCTTAAACAAGATTATCTCGTTGTCGATTCAATTGGATTGACATATGATGTGTATAAAGAGGCCGAAATTGAGCCGTTTACTGTGAACCAACTGCTTGCTAAGATTGAGCATGATGATGCTACATGGCAGATATACGCTGATGGTTATACGCAATGCGTCAATCAGTGTGAACAGCCTAAGTCAACTCAGAAAGTCATGCGGTATAAGCCGAAAAATATCGCTGAATTGACACAATTTATTGCTGCCATTCGTCCATCTTTCCAATCGATGTATAAGACGTTTGAGCAACGACAACACTTTGACTACGGCATTAAGGCGCTTGATGATTTGCTTCAGGACGAATATTGCTCGTCGTCGTTCATCCTCTATCAAGAGTCGCTGATGAAGGTGCTTGGATTTGCTGGATTTCCCATGTCTGAGACGTATACCATCATCAAGGCAATCAGCAAGAAGAAGGATTATATCATCAAGGACACCAAGCCCAAATTCATCGCTAATTTTGCTCAGGCCATCATTGATACTGGCGAGACAAGCGACCAAGATAAGGCACATGAACTGGCCGACCAGGTATGGACGATTATTGAGAATAGCGCCGCATATGGATTTAATAGTGCCCATGCGTACTGTATGGCAATTGATAGCGTGACGATTGCTTATCTCAAGGCGCATTATCCGCTTGAGTTTTACAAGTGTGTGCTCCAGCGCTACACTAATAAGGGTGAGAAAGACAAAGTATCGCTCATTAAGCAAGAGATGCTGAAACGTGGATTCAAGCTCAAGGACGTTAAATTTGGCGATGATAACCGCCAGTTCAATATCGACAGAGCAGACAATTGCATTGTCCAGACCATGGACAGCATCAAGGATATGCCGAAAGCAACGCCGCAAGCCCTATATGAACTTGGTCAACGTGGTGTAAAAAATCGTGGTGAGCTATATCAAGCGCTGATGGAGGATAGCCGCATCAATAAAAAAGCGATTGAGATTTTGTTCAGATTGGGCTATTTTGAGCAATTTGCCCATCCTAATAAGCTGATTGCTGAATATGAGGTTTATCAGCAGTATATTGGCTCTAAGGTATTGACCAAAGCAAACTTCCCAGATTCTATGCTGGATGATATTCGACAATGCTGCGGGACTGAAACAGCCAAGCAGTTCCGCGATGTGGACAATAAGGCGCTGATTGTTGTCATTCTCAAACATACGCCAATCAAGCCAACGACGATTACAGACCGCATCCAATGGCAACTGCAATATCTTGGCTATTGTACCGTGTGTGACCAAAGCCGCGATGTTAATGATTGGGTCGTAATGGATGTGCGCGTTAATAATTATGGAACAGCATATTTGACCACGTATAATCTTGCTTGGGGCGCTGAAAAACAGTATAAATGTAATAAAAAATGGTGGGCCGGACATCAATGTAAATCTGGCGATGTAATTAAAGTCGTGCTTGATGATGCGCCTAAATGGACAAAAAATGCTGATGGCAAATTTGTCAAGTTGCCTGAGACGGAAACTGTGGTTAAGGCATTTAAGGTATTGCCAAATTAGCCCTTGACAAACGCCAGCCAATGTGATATAATCAAGTCATCAAATTGAGGAGGTTGATAAATATGGATGCGGTTGAATTCATCAAAGAGCGGGATCGGATGTGTACAGCGAATAAAGAAGGTTGTGCAGGATGCCCAGCCAACAGCGAAAATTGTCTTGTTAGTTTAAAGAGCCCCCTTTATGCGGAGGAGCAGGTGAAAATCGTCGAGAGATGGTCTGCCGCACACCCCCGCAAGACACGTCAGAGCGTGTTTCTGGAGCAATATCCGAACGCAATGGTGGAGGATGGGGTATTAACGATTTGCCCCAGAACAGTTATGGGACGAGAGGCATGGAAGAAGAACGGATGCGATGGAATAAGTTGCGTAGATTGTTACCACGAGTTCTGGAGTCAGGAGGTAGATGAATGAAGATAAAATGGCGATATCCAGTTTTTGAGTCTGGTATGTGGCGTCCAGATAAGGAAGATTGGCCCATTGACGACGTATGCCACATTCTGCAAATGAAGGAAAGCGCCGCCGACAACCTGTACAGCTATAACGAGGACGACCTTATCATTGCATGGTATGACCATTTGCTTGAATGTTGGTGTACTAATAGCGGTATGGATTATATCAAGTGGAACGAGGTAAAACGCTGGACTGTGCTGTTAGATGAGGATGGCAAACCAGTTAAAAACATGGAGGATGGTATATGAGGCTAATTGATGAGGCATATCTCCAAGCACATAAAGTACATGGCGTCGTTGGCAATGTTGAGGACGATTTTGTTAGCGGTGTAACAATCGCTCATGCTCCTACCATTGATGCTGTTCCTGTGGTTAGATGCCGAAATTGCAAACACTTTAACCATGACAGAATGGAATGTGAAAATGAGGCTGTTTCGACCGACCATGAGGGTGGAGCGCAATATAGCCTGAATTTTTATCTTGATGATTATTGCTCATTTGGTGAGCCAAAGGAGGTTAACGATGAGGCTGATTAATGCTGATTCTGTTCTTGATTGGCTTGAAGAAAATTGGCCTATGGTTTTGACAGACTCCGAGGCTGAAATCCAAGAGGAATCTGATTTTGCATGGTTTGAGGCCATGATTGACGCTCAGCCTACTGTCGCCAATGTTGAAGATGTGGTTGAGGCTGAGTGGATTGCAGGGGATAAGATGCCAAATTATCCGCGAATCCCATATCGATACAATCGACATTATTGCTCTGCTTGTGAATTGCCAGCTGTGGCGAAAGAGTGGGATAGATGGGATATTGAGGAGTTTTTAACGCCAAGATGCCCTGAATGTGGAGCTCATATGCGGAATGGAGGATGACGAATGAAAAAAGGATGGATTTGCCCAAGATGCGGTAAGGTAAACGCGCCGTTTATTGCATCGTGTAATTGCAAGCTGGATATGCCGGTTAGCAACGCCAATAGCCAATGTGGCTGTGGTGGCGAACACGAATGGCGTATAAGTAGCCGCTGGAATACCACCATTGGAAGTGGCTGCATATATATATGTAGTAAATGCGGCAAGATGAAGCAAGTATATAATAGCGGATGCTGTTAAATTTTAATTTGAAAGGAATGATGATATATGAGCAAGGCAATTATGATCCTTGGCACAAGTGGCTCTGGTAAGACGACCAGTCTTGAGCATCTTGACCCTAAGAGCACGTTCTATATTGATGCCGATGGCAAAGGGTTGAGTTGGAAGGGCTGGCGTAAGCAGTATAACAAGGAAAATAAGAATTATTTCCGCTGTGATGACCCCAATCAGGTATATGCGCTGATGCAGCAGATTGATACCAAGCAGACGCAGATTAAGTATCTTGTCATTGATACGCTGAATGGTCTGATGGTGGCAGATGAAATGCGGCGCTCCAAGGAAAAAGGGTACGACAAGTGGATGGACCTGGCACAGAGCGTTTATAATATCGTTGATTATGCAAATAAGATGCGTGACGATTTGACTGTTATTCTTATCGGACATACGCAGACTAGCGACGACGGGTTCACCTGTATGCTGACTAATGGCCGCAAACTCAACAAGATTTGCTTGGAGAGCAAGATGACCACGGTGTTGCTTGCCAAAATCAATGATAATGGCGAATATGTGTTTGAGACACGAGCAAGAAACAGCACGGCAAAGACGCCGCGTGGTGCGTTTGATACTGATGAAATTCCCAACGACATCAAGCTGGTGATTGATGCTCTGAAGGATTTTTGATAAAATTTTATTAAAGCGAGGTAAAGCGTAATGAAAAAGATTGAAAATTGGGCAAACATCAAGGAAAATAATGGATTTGAGAAGCTGCCTGTTGGCGGCTATATCGTCAAGATTCTGAACGTCCAGGATGTTGCCGAGAAGGAATATCTCAAGGTGTCGTTTGATATTGCTGAGGGCGACCACAAGGGTTTCTTTAAGAAGCAGTATGATGAGGACACGCGCCAAGATAAAAAGTGGCCTAACGCCGGTTCCTTTGTGCGCAGCTATAAAAGCACAGCTGAATCCATGTTTAAGGGCTTTGCTAATGCCGTAGAGAACAGCAATAAAGGCTATACGTTTGACTTTAATGAGAAGTCGCTTGTCGGCAAGCAGGTGGGCATCGTCGTGGGTCTGGAGGAGTACGTCAATCAGAAGGGAGCTGTTCGTGAGCGCACTTATGTAAGCGCCGTTCGTTCTGTTGATACTATTAAGAAGGGTGATTTCAAGATTCCTGAGACTAAGAAGCTCGACCTCACTAAGACTGCATCCACCACCAAGCCCGCAGAGCCGTTCGTGAATCCATTTGGCGATGATTCCAGCAACAACCTCTTTGCCGATAGCGCACCTGCCGCTAACGATACATCTTTTGGCGATGACGATTCTAATCCATTTGCGTGATGGAGGTAGCCATGGACGACAAATTGTTTAATGTAGTTGTGAACCAAGAGGTGGACGAATATGATGGCGTATGCTATCAATGCATCAACAATGATATGCTGGCGTTTAGCGTCCACAATCTGTGCGAGTGCCCAGAGGACGCCATCATTGGCCGTGACCTGTTTGATGCCGATGATTATATTCGTGCTGTAAAGACCGGCATGAGACTTGCACAAGAGGGCTACACTGATATCGATGTAGAATATAAAAAGTTGTAAAATTTAATAAAAAGCGGGCTTGACAACGGCCCGCTTTTTTGATATAATAGACCATGATATGAGGTGATTGATATAAATAAGGATGTAATGTTTTCGTCTGCAACGGATAATTGGGCGACCCCGCAAGATTTCTTTGATAGACTTAATACCGAGTTCCACTTCGATCTTGATGTGTGCGCAGATGAAATTAACCACAAATGCTGCAAATATTACACAAAGGAACAAGACGGGTTGGCTATGCCGTGGAAGGGAATTGTGTGGTGCAATCCACCTTATGGCAGAGAGATTGGACGATGGGTGCGACAAGCATTACTCGCTTCTATTGGCGGTACTACCGTCGTCATGCTTATCCCGGCAAGAACCGACACAAAATGGTTCCACGACTATATTTATAAAAGAGACAATGTGGAAATACGGTTTATTAAGGGCAGACTTAAATTTGGCAATAGTAAAAATTCTGCCCCGTTCCCGTCCATGGTTGTGGTTTTCAAGCCGCAATAATGCAATGTAATTAGCGATAGGAGGAGGTGATGGTCAGTGCGAAATCGCTTTGTATGCACAGGCAGCCTGCTTGAATGCTCAATCCAATACTATGCTACTCATGCCAAAATCCGCATGGCGCTTGATGTAAGCGGCCAGACCATCACCATCCAGCAAACAATCAGCCGCAAATGGGCGTCTGAGCAGCTTGCCGCACTTGACCGCACAATCCCTTATTTACACCCAAGGATTAAGGGCATAGTCACTAAGAACGGCAAAGAGCCGATATATACCATGTCGCCATCAGCCCAGCCAACCCGCCTTATGGTCAGCGGCAATATCAATGAATGGAATGAGGCCATATATTTCAATGGTTGCTATATGCGCATTGTTGATGCTAATATGACCGACAGCATTAGCATTGAAGTTGATGGGCAATGGGTAGATAATGGGCGTCTGATAAATATATGTGGTGATTGGCCAAGGCAATTCAGTATACCAGCACCAAGCGGCTATGAGCAGCGGGTATATCGACTGAATTTGATATATTCTGGCGGTTATATAGCTCATGACGGTGTTGTGGATATGGCAGACTGTGGATTACAGGTGACTGATTGTCAGCCGCTTGATGAATATATAGATGATGAACAGATGAAGAAAATATTACTTGAGCTTGAGATTATGGCTTGACAACAATGCCGCCATCTGCTATAATATAGCCATCAAATAAATAGGAGGGTATAAACATGAAAGTACGCATTAAGGACTGGGACGATGCTGTGAAAGCCGCTCTTGCCGATGATGAGGATTGGTATGTTGAGGACGACAACATTTTCGGCATTTGGTATAACTGTGGCGAGCGACCATGATACACATGAGTATATCTGTATTCGACCGGTTTCCTATAGTGGCGACGTGGTTGATTGCCATAAAGTAGGTCATCCCTATGACTAAGCAGGAGGTTAATACCATGATTATGAAGATTTACGATTATGACAATAGGGTCACAGAGATTGAACTTCCCAACGATAAACAAATTGAGGTCATCTTTGTCAATATCGTCTCTGGCGATGAAACAGGTTTTGTATATTTTACAGACAACAGCTATATTAGATTTGACGCAAGCAGCTGTCGTTTTTTCGGATATGACGACGGTAGTTACATCGTAAGAGGTGACAATATCCAGAAATGGCTTGGCTGGGAGCCTAACGACGATGATTACACATACAGTTACTTCCGTAAAAGAGCGCTCAATAAATATGACTAAGCAAGTCAAATGCCGTCAATGCGGCAAGCAGGTAAAGCGTCAGTCCGCCATAGAATTGCATAAGGGCTGGTATGTATGCTCTGATGCTTGTGCTGAAGAATGGCAAGCAGCTCATGCGCCCAAGCCGGTACAGCAATCGCCCCCCAGCCCAATGCGTCAACTAACGGATTATGTCCAGTCCTATGCACCAAATACGGCATGGGTCAAGTTTGGAGCTAATGTGCAGCGTATGTGCAAAGACGGCATGACCAAAGCTGGAATACAATACACCTTGCGCTATATGCGTGAACATGAGCAAGTACAGATGTATGGTGATGGGCTGGCGTTAGTGCCGTATTATTATGACCAAGCCAGAAATTATTATCAATGGCAACAGCGTATGAAACAGCAGGTGGCTGAATGGATGCCAACAGATGAGGATGCCGTAATCGTGCGGCGAGATAAAGAGGAGGATGTGTTTACATAATGCCCTATGACCACAATTCCGCAAGACTTGCATTGGGGTGCATGATGATACAGCCATCTCTTTGTCTGTCTGATAAGTACCCTATTGATAAGCAGGACTTTGAGCAATCCTTGTTTCATACCCGCCTGTTTCAAGCAATCAACGCCCTTGCTCATAAAGGATGCGGCACAGTGACGGCTATGGATTGCTATAATCTGTGCAAGAATAATACTGAAGTGAAACAAGTGTTCGATGCTAACGATCTATCTGGTTTCATTGACGCCGTTAAGCAGTTGGCCGTGCTTGATAATTATGCACTATATTGGCAAGGTATTAGAAAGGCATCGCTCTTAACTGCCTATCAGAAAGCTGGTATGGACATCAGCCGCTTTGAGCATGAGCCTGAAAAATATAGCATCCAAGAAATCCTTGACTACTATGACGGCTTGGCTATCAATATCCGCAAGCAATTCTATCAGGATAAGACAATGCGCGAGATAAGGGCTGGTGATGGGTTTGAGGACATCAAGGAGCGATTTAAGCAAGAACCGATGTTTGGTGCATCATGGTTTAGCCGCTATTTGAACACGGCGGCAAGAGGATGGCAGAGGTCGCAGCTTACAATGTTTGGTGCAGTCAGCGGCTCAGGCAAGACAGGCGTGGCATTGTATAACGCTGCGCTCATTGGGTGTCCTGAGTTATGGGACGATGAGGCAGGATGCTATATGCCAAATCCATGTTATCAACACAAGGGAATTTTGTTTCTGCAATATGAGCTGAATGACCAAGAGGAATTGACACCTAAGCTGGTCGGCTCTATTAGCGGCGTTCCAACCTTTCACATCTTGAACGGACGCTATGAAGAAGGCGAAGAAGAGCGTGTAGACAGGGCTATCCAAATTCTACACGACAGCAACATCTATATCGTCACGATGCCGTCATTTACCAATGATAGGCTCAAGGCGTGTATCAAGGAATATGCCACATTGCATGATGTTGCCTATATCATATTTGATTATGTCAGCCAGCAGTCAGCAGTCAGCAGCGATATAGCCAAAAAGAACGGTGTAGCGACTCGCTCAGACCAAGTGCTGTCTGATATTGTGAGCAACCTGAAAGATGCGGCTATGGAAAACAATGTGGCTATCCTTACATTCTGCCAGACCAATGCGGCTGTTAATCAGCAAGAGGTGCTGGATTCTGGTTGTCTGGCTGGTAGTCGCGCTATGCAAGATAAACTGGATGTTGGCGGTATCATCATGCCATTGCGCAGACAGGAAAAAGAAGTGGCTGACATGATGTGTGAAAATGGCAATTATCATGGTGAAAAGCCAAATCGTTGCATACATTTATTCAAGGTTCGTTTTGGCAATCAAATCCAGCACCTCAAGATATGGGGTAAATTAGATTTGAACACAGGCAGATGGACAGATTGCTGGTGTACGAATAGCGATAATCAGCCCTATGAGATGCAAAGGACGAAGTTGGTGTATAGTAAATGACACAAGAAGGTTGTGATATAATGCAATACATGGGCGGTAAGAGCCGTATATCTAAACAAATTTCGGAGGTATTGAATAATGCGCTATCTTGGAGGCAAGAGCCGTATCAGCAAGCAGATTGCATTGGTGCTGAACGCCGCGATGAGAGAGAGAGAGAGTATTTGTAAGTCTGTTCTGCGGTTCATGTGCCGTTGAGTCAAAGATCGATGCAGACACTAAAATTCTAAACGACAAACATCCGTATCTAATCGCTATGTGGAAAGGACTGCAAAATGGTTGGCGTCCTCCGGAGGTAATCACAAAAGACGATTACTATGCCGTCAAGAACAATATGGACGATAATCCGGCTCTCGCTGGCTTTGTTGGATTTGGTTGCTCATTTGGCGGTAAGTGGTGGGGCGGTTATGCCGCAAATAAGAAGGGCGATAATTATTGTGCTCGTGCAGAACGGTCTTTGCTCAAAGATTTGCTGGGCGTACAAAGCGCAACATTTACCTGTCTTGATTATAAAGATGTTGAAATCCCCGATGGGTCGGTGGTGTATGCAGACCCGCCTTATGCCAACACAACAGGATATAGTCTTGGTGTGTTTAATAGCGATGAATTTTGGGACTATATGCGAAAGTTGTCTAAGCGGTGCGATGTATATATTAGCGAAGAACAAGCACCTGACGATTTTGAGTGTGTGTGGAAACAAGAGTTGACGCGGACGCTTGACTATAACAAGAATAATCAACCAAAGAAAATTGAACGCCTATTCAAACATAAAGGATGATATAATTGCTTGACATTGCCGCAATCAAAGCCCAAATTACTGATGATGACATCATAGCCCTAATGGACAGCATGGGCATACCGCTGGTATCTGCTAACAGCCAGTACATGATATTCCCAAGCTGCTGTCATCACACCGATTGGGAGCGCCATAGGCCGAAATTGTGGTTCTATACGGACAGCCAGCGGTTTCACTGTTGGGTGTGCCAGTATGATGCCGATATATTTGGCATGGTGCAGAAGGTTCGCGGATGCACATTCCCACAAGCCATTGCATATGTCTGCTCCACATTGGGCATCCAAGCTGCTGAAGTTGTGCAGGATGATACCATCGACCCATGGCAGCATGATCTACGCCGCTGGTTGCCTAATGCCGACTATGATGAGCCAGCCGAATTAACCGCCTATGACCCATCTGTACTTGCCGCATTTGACCATTTATACCCACAAGAATGGCTGGATTATGGGATAACGCGGGATAGTATGGATAAATTTGGTATAGGTTGGTATGCACGGCAAGCGTGTATTTCCATACCTGTCGTGATGAATGGCCAACTGGTCGGCGTAAGAGGCAGATATACCAGACAACAGGATATAACCAAGGGCAAATATCGTCCCATTGCAATGTTAGATGGTAATGTGCTCAAGTTTGCAACGAACCAATGCCTATACGGCTATGACCAGAACAAAGCCGCTATTGAAAAGTCACGTCAAGTGCTGCTATTTGAGAGTGAAAAGTCATGCTTAAAAGCGGATAGTTGGGGTATACATAATACGCTGGCCGTATTTGGCTCTAACATTAGCAGACGGCATATAGAGATGCTGTTGGAATTGGGCGTTAATGACGTGGTATTATGTTTTGACAGTGACTACCGGAAAGTAGGCGATGATGATTTTCAATTCTTTGTCGCTAAGATGCGTAAATTAACTGGCAAACTGACCCCTTATTTTTCGACGAGTATTGTGTATAATAACCAAAGCTATGATGCTTATAAATGCAATATCATGGACTTGCCGTATGACAAGGCTATGACACTATATGAAAGGAGAGCAAAGATATGAACAAGGACGTGTGCCCATATTGCTATTGGCAGACACAATGCACGGGATGGCTTGATGCCGACAGCCCACTTCTGCGCGAAGTGCCCATGTGTTTCGGCGTGAAAGAGCCAGATGTATGCACCTATACACAGCGTGGCAACATTGATGATTGTCCAATCTTGAACAAGGAGACTAAAAGACATGAGCAGAGGACGTAATTGGCTCAAGCGGCAGAAACAGCTAACTGCGGCAGGTAAGCGGCTTGAGGCAAAATGCCGATATTGCGGCGCTACTATCCCTACAAGCGTATATGATATGGATGAGCCGCTTGATTATCAATGCCCTATGTGTGGCAAATACCCATGGGCTGAATTGAAAGAACTGATTGGACGCAATAAGGAATTACGCTTGATAGATAATAATTGAAAGATGAGGTTGTAAGTTATGGCAATTGATACAAATAAGAATATTGCGAAGGTGACATATAACGGCGTTGAAATTTCTCTTGTGGGGGGGTGAGTACGAGCAAATCGTGGTTACTTAATAGCACTGTTAATCCCTCTTATTTTGACGCCGATAAAGCATTTAACGTAGAATTTACTTCCAACAATACGTCTTATAATAGGCTCACACTTGGTAGGGCTGCCAATATTATTCTGTATGATAATACTGTAGTTTGTTCAGGCGGAATTATGCAGGAGGCTTATCGTCAAATCATCTTTGCAGAGCCACCCACTGGAGATCTGCTCACTTGGCTCCAGGCCAATGGAACTCCGGTTGGGTTAGAACCTGCCACATTCACTATTAAATCGAGCACATCTGGTCGATATGCGGCAAGCATAGGGTATCTTGCTCCTGACGGAAGCATTAAAGCAGTAAACAGTGCCGGACAAGGATTTACAACCCCCTATGCATTAAATACTGTACTTAATGGCCTAATAGCAATCAGCGACGTATCTTGGAGTACCCCCAATTGGGAACAAACTTTGGATGGCGGAACATACCTAAGGAATGGCAACTTTTACTATTTTGTCCCCACTTCTCCTACGGTCTCAGTGACCATTGCTTAAAAATAATATGCAAGAAAATTAAATAAAACCCTTGACAAAATCCCTCTTTGTATGGTACGATGTTGATATCAAACACAAGGAGGGATTTATGATAGATGACGACTAAGATAAATTATGCCGCATATGGTATTAAATTGCCAGAGCATCAGCACAAGCTCGACAAGCACTATGATGGCGACCTCAAGCGATTTAGAGAGGATATCAAATCTAATCCATATCATGTGCTAATTGGCATCTGCGGCATGAGCTTCAAATACGCTGATACCATTATTATGCGGTTCAAGCATGTTGCGCCAGATTCGTATTATCGCTGTCAATATGCCGTATATGACGTGCTCAAGAACAATGAATTGGCTGGTAATACGCGCATGACAGATACTGAATTGGCTGAGGACGTGTGTGGATTGGCTGGTGAGACAATGCGGCATGTGGTCACTGTGGTATGTGGTGACCCGCTTATCCATTATGAGCCAAAGCGACATCTTGTGGCATTTGAGCAGACGTATAAAGATGAGCTGCTGATTGCTGACCATTTGATTTCGCGGGTTATGCGCTCACAGGGAACGGTAAGCGACCTCGCCAACGACGTTGAGAAGTACCGTACCACGCCAAATAGTGACGTTGAGCTGACAGACGAACAGATGTTGGCATTGTGCATGGTTAAGAATAGCGATGTATGTATGATTAACGGCAGTGCGGGATGTGTTGATGCTGATACCGAGTTTTTTACGGGCCATAGATGGAAAAGAATTGCCGATTATGAGCATGGTGACAAAGTGCTGCAATACAATGAGAATGGTACAGCAGAGCTGGTAGAGCCTATGGCGTATATTAAGCAACCTTGTGATTATCTTTGGCATTTTGAGACATTGCGCGGCACCAATCAGACTGTATGTGACAACCATCGTATTATTTATGAGACAAGAGACGGCGTGTTAAAAGAGTGTAATATCCATCAACTAATGGATATGCACCTCCCCAACGGCAAATCATTCCAAGGCAGATTCTTGACCACATTTAATTATGGCGGCTCTGGCATAGATATGGATGAGTGGCATATTAGGCTTATGGTAGCGGCCATGGCTGATAGTACCATGCTTGGCAATGGAACTTATTGCAGATTTAATCTAAAGAAGGAAAGAAAAAAAGAGCGCCTTATTTGGCTGTTGAAAAAATGTAATGAACCCTATACGAGAACCGATAAGCCAGATGGATATAGCCAAATCTTAACCCATGTTCCTCGTCGTGAAAAAATATTTACAAAATATTGGTATAATTGTTCTACGGAACAGCTTCGTATTATATTGGACGAGGTAATATATTGGGATGGTTGTGTTAGAAAAACACAAAACGGAGCAACATATACATCCTTTTCAACATCAATCAAGGAAAGCGCGGACTTTATTCAATTTGCCGCATCTGCTTGTGGTATTAGGGCGTCTATTTCCACCTCGGATAAAAGAGGCGAAGTAAGAAAAGTTGGTGATAAAGAATATGTACGGAAAAGTCTGTTGTATGTTGTTCATTTCTCAAGCCGCACAAAGGTCGGCTTGTGTTCAGACAACCGGAGCAAATGCACAAAAACACCAATAGAGCACACGCCATCAACCGATGGGTACAAGTATTGTTTTACAGTACCATCACATATGTTGGTGTTAAGAAGGAAAGACTCAATATTTATTACGGGAAATTGTGGAAAATCTCAAACAACATCATCCATTCTAAATATGTTGGATGATATTGGTGCTTCATATCAATGCTTAACCCCGACAGGTGTCAGCAGTAAAATTTTAAAGCAATATACTGGCCGACCTGCTATGACCATCCATATGTTCCTTACTGGAGCATGGCAACCTGATTATATTATCATTGATGAGGCATCAATGTGTTCTGTGCATCTATTAGCCATGCTATTGTCTCAAGTCGGCTATGAGCCAAAGCTGGTATTTATTGCCGACAATGCCCAGCTTGCGTCCATTCAATGCGGCTCATTAGTCCAAGATATGATTGATTCTAGACTAATCCCCCGAGTTGAATTAACTAAGATTTTTCGCTATAATTCAAGCGGCATTGTTACCATGGCAACTGATATCCGACATGGTAATTGCAACCATTTGGGTAATGATTTTCCTGATTATTTATTTATTCCAGAGGATGAATCTGACCCTATTGGCCAGGTAGTTGAGCAATATGACCGGCTGATTACTGATGGATATGGTGTGGATGATATTGTGGTGCTATGCCCATTTAATAAGCGAGTAGGGTCAGACGCTATCAATGCGGCAATTAGCGAGAAATACAACCACAATAAGCCAGTGCGCAAAAACAGTGTATTGAAGCTTGGTGATAAGGTGCTTAACACGAAGAACGACTATTCTGGCGGCATTGACGACATGATTGCCAATGGCGATATTGGCTATCTGCGCAGCGTAACATATGACGGCAAGACAAAGACGAGCAACGTAATGGTCGAATTTGATGACGGTATTAAGGATGTTAAGAGCTTGACACGTCTGAAACAGGCATATAGCATGTCGATTCATAAATGCCAAGGTAGCAGCGCCAAGGCCGTTATTGTGCTGATTGATCCCATGCACGGATTTATGTGTAGCCGTAATTTGCTGTATGTGGCGGTTACAAGAGCAAGAGAACGGCTGGTGGTTATTGGCGAGAAATATACAATTATTGAAAGCGTGGCTCGTGAGGAAAACACAGAGCGCAATACATGGTTAAAGGAGATGTTGAAAGAATGACGTGGTGGCCGTATGCAGTAATAGCCATATTTTCGGCAATATGCGCTTATATTATTGTCAAAGATTAAAGGAGGATGTGAATCGTGTCTAAGCAAATCATCTGTGATGTGTGCGGAAATAGAGTGGGGGATTACCGAGAACATTGGCGTCTATCTATGTTCCGAGTTTCAGAGCAAAGAGTATTCAAGCCCGCACAAAAAGATTGCACACTTAGCTTTGAAGATGTATGTCAAGACTGCGCCAACAAATTTTATCAATCCGCAATGTCTATTAAAACTCTTGACAACCACACATCAATTTGATACAATATAATGTGTAAGGAGGTATATGTTATGACAGTAAATGAACTCATGACAGCATTAAAGCAATATCCACCTGGCATGAATGTAAAAATCTGCATCATGCCAACCATTGCCAATGCAACCAGCGTTGATACAAGTGTAGACATGGACACAAACATCACATCTGTTGTTGTGCGGTCTAATGAGCTTAATTTGGAGACGTTGGTGGCTAAGGCAAGTCAGAGATTTAGAGACGCATATAAGGAGGTAGTAACGGTTTGAATGTAACCAAGCGAGATGGCAGAGTGGTCGAGTTTGATACTCACAAGGTATATGCCGCCATCGTTAAGGCGTTCAACAGCGTGTATGCCAACAATTTGACGACCGACATGATGGGGTTTGCGAACGTTGTGGCAATGGATATTGCAAAGCGCAATGCCGATATGGCGGTCGAGGAAATTCAGGACGCCGTTGTCAAGAAGCTCATGGCAAGTAAGTACAAAGAGGTTGCCACGGCGTATGTCGAATATCGCCACCTACATCAGATGGCTCGTAGCCAGTATGCCGAGCTGATGGATGCTGTTGCTGAGAAGCTTCAAGCTAAGGATGTCAAAAACCAGAACGCCAATGTTGACGAGCATAGCTTTGGCGGCCGTATTGGCGAGGCCAGTAGCGTGGTTAATCGTCGTTATGCTCTTGAATATTTGGTATCGCCTATGGCCAAGACCAATCATGAGAATAACGAGGTCTATATCCACGACCTTGATGCATATGCCGTAGGTAGCCATAATTGCCTGTCTATTCCATTTGACCAGCTGTTGGCTAATGGATTTAATACTCGTCAGACCGATGTGCGCCCTGCCCAGAGCATCAATACGGCATTTCAGCTGGTTGCCGTCATCTTTCAGTTACAAAGCCTTCAGCAGTTTGGCGGTGTAAGCGCTACGCATCTCGACTGGACAATGGTGCCGTATGTGCGCAAGTCGTTCTACAAACACTACCGTGATGGTATTAAATATCTACTCGGACAGCCCGATTGTATTTTAGATGCTTTTGATGCGCGGTTTGCAAAGAGCGACGATTTTAATGGTATCGAGGAAATTCCCATCAATAACCGCCATTTCTATCATAGTCACGACGATGGCTATGGCGATGACCAGAGGGTATATCAGTATGCTCTTGATATGACCACCAAGGAATGTTATCAGGCCGTTGAGGGCATGTATCATAACCTTAATTGTATTAGGGCGGCTTAACAGTAATGTTAAGAACATAGCTATCTAAACGGGGAAAGTCCCTATGTGGGATAACCTACCGTGCTAAATTTGTGTCGTTAATCTATATAAGGGGGTGATAATATGTATTATGCATATCAACATATAAACAAAATAAATGGCAAACGCTATATTGGCATTACAAAGCAAAACCCCGAGTCTCGCTGGGGAATTGATGGAGCAAATTATAAGAGTAGTCCATACTTTTACGCCGCCATACAAAAATATGGTTGGGATAATTTTGACCATGAAATTTTGTTTAATGACCTTACTAAAGAAGAAGCCTGTGTTAAAGAGATTGAGTTAATAGCATATTTTCAGACACAAGATAAACAACATGGGTACAATATAATGGAAGGCGGTTCTGCCCCAACAATCCCAGAAGAAGTACGGATTGTAATGTCTGAAAAAATGCGGGGGAATAAAAATGGCCTTGGTCATGCTTGTCCCGAAGAAAAGAAACGGAAAATTAGCGAAGCTCAAAAAGGCCGGAAATTAACGGAAGAACATAAAGCTAAATTGTCTATGGCTAAGAAAGGTTCTCGCCACGCCTCTCCGTCTGCTGAGACACGCAGAAAGATTTCTGATAGTCATGTTAAAAAGCCAGTATATTGCGAAGAAAATGATAGGGTTTATGAATCTATACAATCTTGCGCTAAAGAGCTTGGTTTAGACCCAACCGTAGTATGTGCTTGCTGTAAAGGTAAACACAAATCGACGCATGGCTATCATTTAAGATATTATAACGACACAATAAAAGCCTAACGACTATCCACATAAAACGTGGAGTAGAGCCAAGCGGCTCGAAATGGTAGCCTCCTCAAAAAAGAGGATGAAGATATAGTCTGCTCTATATGGCAACATATAGAAGTTCATAAGAGAACTGCACAAGATTAGCGACCTTGTGTGAACAAAAAGGAAATACACTACAATCTCGTTCCGGAAATCAGCTGCCTTTCACGAGCGTCAACTACGGCACTTGCACACTACCTGAAGGCCGCATGGTAATCAAGGCGTTGCTGGACGTGTCTATTAAAGGCATTGGTAAGTTGCATCGTACCAGCATCTTCCCTTGCGGCATTTTCCAGTGCATGAATGGCGTAAACCGGCATCCTGGCGAACCCAACTATGATATGTTCCAGTTGGCGCTCAAATCTACCAGTCTGCGGTTGTACCCCAACTATGCCAATGTCGATTGGTCTAACAATTCGGGATATGATATCAATGACCCTAAGACATATTTCAGCACAATGGGGTGTCGTACTGCTAATGGCATGGATATTAACGGCATGGGACAGACAAAGGATGGCCGTGGCAATATCTGTCCTGTAACCATCATTATGCCTACTTTGGCTATGGAGGCCGTCACTCTAAATAGTAATGATAACTGGAATGACTATAAGTCATTGCCTCAAGAGGAACGGGCTAAAATTGGCGTAGAGCGATTCATGACTCTGCTTGACACCAAAATCCATGAGGCCAAAGATATGTTGCTTGAGCGCTTTGATTGGATTTGTAGCCAGTCGCCTGATAGCGCCAAATTCATGTATGAGAATAATGTGATGGCTGGCTATGTGCCTGAAGAGGGTATCAAGTCGGCACTGAAGCACGGCACCATCGTCATTGGACAAATTGGCCTTGCTGAAACCTTGCAAATCCTCATCGGTTGTGACCACACTAAGCCGGAGGGCATGGAGCTGGCCAAGCGCATTGAGCAACTGTTTAAGGATAGATGTGCCGAATTTAAGCAACGATATCAGCTGAATTTTGGTGTGTACTACACTCCTGCGGAGAATCTATGCTATACAGCTATGCAGAAATTCAAGGCTAAATACGGCGAGATTCCTAACGTGTCTGATAAAGAATTTTTTACCAATTCTATGCACGTTCCTGTATGGGTACCTATGACGCCGTTTGAAAAGATTGACATTGAGAGCCAGCTGACAGGGTATAGTAATGCCGGTTGTATCACATATGTTGAGTTGGATGCGGCTTGCAAGTACAACCTTGAGGCCCTTGAGCAAATTGTCAATTATGCTATGGATAAAGATATCCCCTATTTCGCTATCAATGTGCCGAATGACCAATGTATGAATTGCGGCTATTGCGACGTTATCAATGATGTATGCCCTCAGTGCAATAGTAACGATATCAAGCGTTTGCGGCGTGTGACGGGTTATCTTACCAACGACTATAAAACGGCGTTTAACAAAGGCAAGCAGCAAGAGGTCGAAATGCGTGTTAAGCATGAGAGGTTTAATACATGAGATATGCTAATATCATTTTAGATGATACGGCCAATGGCGAGGGTATTCGTGTATCACTGTTTGTATCGGGTTGTAATCGGCATTGCAAAGGATGTTTTAACCAAGATGCTCAGAGCTTTGAGTATGGCGAGTTATATACGCCAAAAACAGAAAAACTCATCCTAACACAACTTGATTTGCCGTATGTTGCTGGATTGAGCATCCTTGGCGGCGAGCCTATTGACCAAACGATAGACGGCAAGCACGACCTGCTATATCTAATAGCCAGGGCTAAAGATATGGGTAAGACCGTATGGCTATGGACTGGATATACATGGGAAGATGTTGCAGAACATGGCAATGCTATGAGTCGCGGTCTAATTGGTTGGGTTGATGTAGTAGTTGATGGCCCATATATTGAAGAACTGCGAGATATATCCCTGCCGTTCCGTGGTTCATCTAATCAGCGCATCATTGATGTTAAGCGCACATTGGACGCTGGTCATGTCGTACTGTATTCTAAATATTATGACGAGGTAAATGCGGATGATTGATTACAACACATATCTATTCTATATCGGCAAGCTCAACAACGAGGAGCTATTTTGCGCATGTGACCCCGATGACCTGCTTGGCGAACCAATGGTTGGCGATTTGATCAGCTTGCCTATTGACGCTGATATTGTTGACCAAGAGGTATATATCATCAAGCAGCGTCTCATTGGTGAGGACCGTATCGAATATTTCTGTAAATTATATGATTAGGAGGAATAAACAATGACCAAGTATCTGCTGAGATATTTTAGAGATGGTGCTACTGAGTGCCATAAGGAGCATGAATTTGTGCTGGAACCGTATGCCCCTTTCGTCATCCCTCGCATTGGTGAGCGGGTATGGCTGCCCAATGTGGATGAGGACGATAGCGATATGGCTGAATATTGCTATGAGGTCGATATGGTCACATATAATCATTGGGCTGATGGCAGCGACCTGTTCTTGGTTGATATCAACGTGTTCAATGTAATGGACGAGGTGTTTGCCGAGCTGGATGATGATTGCGGCTGTGACTGTTGCGGAGGTTGTTGCTGATGCCAAAAATTTCCAATGTTGAGGTGTACGGGCTGGAGCGGGCTATCCGCACAGCCAAGTACCCCAAGGCCGTTGACATCGACAATCTGACCAGCGAGCTAACCCCCGGCATCCAAGCTTGCACCAGTTGCAATACAGGCGAAGGCCATGACAACGCCCTCAAGGGCATCATTGTCCAGTTCGACCTTACTTTCAGCAACAAGGCGTGGGTAGAGGGGGAACGCTATCATTGGTTTGATATCGTGTCGTCTCAATCTACTATGCACAAATGTAATAAATTTAATATTGCCAAGCAGTGCAATAAATATGTGGATGACCGAATTATTGCCATTCTGCAAGAGAAGGTTGACACCTATAATACACTGGTTGAGCGCAAAGCAAACGGCGAGGATATCCCTAACGACGTCATCACAGCCGCCCGCTTGTTCATGGTCTACAACACGCCATCTGGCTTTGAGTTGACAGCTGGCATGAGCGTCAACTACCAGCAGCTCAAGACCATCTACCAGCAACGACGTCATCATGCTCTGCCCGACTGGCAGATGCTTTGCGATTGGATTGAAACGTTGCCCATGTTTATGGAGCTGACGCAGAAAGGAGCCGAGGTATGAGTGAGTTTGAAATTGCAATCCACGACTACTATGATGCAACAACCGTTGCCGAAATCCTGATGAACAACAATTATGTGGTCATGTTGAGCCGTGAGGAGCAACTGTATATTATCAATGCTATCTGGTCGGATAGCTGTGACCGCAGTAATGTTATGTTTATGGACAGAGGCGAATTTGAAGAAAAATATGTGGAGGTGACACCCAATGATTGATGTGAAGATTAAACGGCTGTATGATACGGCTCAAACCCCTGTTAAGGCCCATAGCAGCGATGCCTGTTTTGACCTTTATGCCCATATCCCTGATGCCGTATATCATGAGTGGAATGGCGGCATTGAGGTAAAGGAATGTCGTGGCATCAAGATTCGCCCTCATGAGACAGTGATGATTGGCACCGGCATTGCTACTGAAATCCCCATTGGATTCTATGCACCTATCTATGCTCGTAGCGGTTTGGCATCTAAGCAGGGTCTGCGTCCTGCCCAGGGGACCTGTGTAATTGACGCCGATTATAGGGGTGAATGGCTCATCCCCCTTCACAACGATAGCAGCGAGACACGCATCGTGCATGACGGCGACCGCATCTGCCAATTCACTATTCTGCCTGTGCTTGATGTTAAGCTGCAAGAGGTGACCGAACTCAATGAAACAAGCAGAGGGATAAGCGGTTTTGGCTCGTCTGGTAGCCGATGAACCCAACTTGACGTGTTAAATTCAAGCCGCAAATTGCAAGCTAAATCCAATTAAACAATCGTAAAAATAGGGAACAGATAGTAGCCATATAGCCGCTATTTGTTCCCTATAAATTTTAGGTTTGAGGCTCCTCCTCCAGCACAATGGTAATAGTTTGGTCGCCATTATTAGTGATGGTCTGTGTCTTGCCGGTATAGCCATCTTTCTGTACAGTGACTCTATACTGGTCGCCAATACCAGGCAGAAGAAAAACATTGGTCTTGCCGCTGATAGGCTCAATTTCCTCACTATCAGCATCCATCACAGTAATGTTGGCCGTAGCAGGGTCAGTGATGACGGTCAGAATGAAGCCCTCATGCAGACCGACCATGCCGTCATTAATCTTAAAATACCGCTCATCAAGAGCAACGCCGCAATTGCCGCGAATGGGCACAGGGTTATCAATTATAGCGCCAGTCTCGCTGTCATAGCAAGTGACGACAGGCCGACCCTTATATACCACCTTAGCAAACAACTCGCCATCCCACAGCTGGCCGCAGGTAGTCACTGCATTTGCCACATCGACAGACGTAGCGCCAGCATCACAAATGACGCCGTTAATAATTTTCAGAGAGTCGTCTATACGGATTCCACCGCAGAATCTTGCCATATATATCAATCCTTTCTATTTAAGCCTTATCCACCCACGCCAATGCGCCATTTACAACACCAAGCACCTTGCCGTTATCAGCGGTTGTATACACAGGAAGAATTGCGTCCACATATTCCTTATCCACAGCATCATTAGCTTCAGTGGGAGTAGCAGTCAATTTGAGCTTACCAGTCATCTTACCGCCCGACTTGAGGATAGCAGACGCTTGAAGGGCATTGGTTTTTCCATCGCTATATTCCTTGGTAACGGCATGATTAGCCGCAGTAGGTGTGCCAACAGACACGGGGACATATTCATTTTGCGTATCTGCTCTAACAAATGCCGCAGAGCCATCCGTAGCACCAGTAAGCCGAGGGGCATTAGTGCCAGTCGCCTCAATGGTAGCGCCAAGATACAAAGGCGCAGGGCCATCTGTGCTGATGCGATGAGCATTAACAATGCCATGTTCATTCATATTGAGGTCTGCATCAATCAGACCATCATCGCCCAGCAAGCTATGGCTGTCCACATATGCCTTAGTTGCAGCATCGTTATCGTCAACAGGAGACAGCAGGTCGGTAATCTTGTGGTTGTTCATGCTGACCTCAGATTCAATCGCCATGCCGCTATCCGTGTTGCTGATGGATTTAACACCCATGATATTATTCCCATTCATATACAGGTTGCCAGTCATCGGCACTGTGCCATCGGACTTGAAATCGCCTCCAGCACCATCACCGCCAGTACCAGCCTTGACGCTGAGCACAGGTCTACCGAGGTTATCTTTGCTGTATTCAAATTGGGCGGCATTAAGCAGATAGCCGCCATCTGCCGCTCTAATAGTATCAGGCATTTACATCATCCTTTCTTACAGTATGTCGGTTTTCTTTTCGCAATATATTATGGAATAAAATACGCCATCGTCGCCACCGTAAGCAACATCGCCCAGATTATTCTTAGCTGTTAATGTGATTGTAGTGTCTGCACTTCTAACAACCTCAAATGTTCTTGGCGTATTTTCAGGCCCGTTAATGAAACTTGATAAAATCACATAAAACTTATTAGACGAACCGCTGTCTGGAATATTGGCTCCATCAACATAAAAGCCGACACTGCCGTTATTTTTGAACATAAACATCAAATCGTCTATGCTGTTAATGTTATCAAATTGATTCGACAAATCAACCTCAATAACATCTTCTATGGTATCAAGTGTAATAGATGTAAAACTATTATTGTTTGCCATAGGGAACGGATAGCTCATTCCAGAAATATTGGTAACAACCTCTACTTCAGCCATGCCATCATATGGCGCACTTGCATCAACCGTAGTTATGCCATTACTGGTAATAGTCACATTATGCTTAGGCTCAATAGCCAGATTATCCTCTTGCAATACAGCATTAGCTTCAAGCCATGTGCGGAGAGTGCCGGTAGTGGGTTGGTCAAAGATAAACTTGCGGTCTGCCTGTGATCTCCATGCGCCATTACTATACAAAGTATCTGTCGTCAAAATACTACCTTGCTCAGTCTTCTTCTTAAACTCACCACTCAATGTATTGCCGCTAAGAAAGAGTTTCTTACCAACACCAACATCGTCTTCTTTGCTGGGTACAAGGAAGTCAACTATATAAATAGACTCAGCCGCCGATGATATATCCAATGAGTTATTCAGCACCCATGTTTCTTCCTGAGCCGATTTCAATGGTATGTCTGTACCATTATATGATACAGATGCTATTTGTTTAGTTGTTGAAATAGACATATATTGGTCTCCTTTCTTTAATCATTGTTATAAGCCGTAATAGATGCTGTTGGAGATGTCGGAACGACATACAGACTATCCATCTGACTTGTCCACAAACATCCAACATTATTTCCCCATCCAACAAGACCTCCCCAGTTAGAGGGTATAAGAAGAACACCAGAGTTTAGCACTGTGTTTATTGTAATGGGAAGCGATTGAGCTGTACTTGTTTCTATGCGATGAATTTGGCCGTCTACGCCAAAATATGCCGCAAACAGGTATTTGTTTCCAGTGTAATCTTTAGAATTTATAGTAAGAGTAGCAGGGGTCAAACCAACGCCAGAATCCACAATCGCCAGATTTTGGCTATCATCATCATTATCCGTAGTAGTGATATTATATGCTCCGCTTGGGATATTACCGATAGCCGTCACAAATCCATCAGGAAATACCAGTGCGTCAGTACCGCCGGTTTTAGAGCGGATAGCATCCGCTACTTTGGATAAATCAACGTCTGTTGTAAGATAATCGGTGGGTTGTTTAACGGCATTTGCTTGTAAAAAGGCAAGTAAATCGCCGGTTGGATTAGTGTTAAAAACAACGGTGCGGTAAGCGTCGTTTTTCCATGCACCACCACCATAAGCTATTAGGGATGCTGGTGGATTTTTATAGGCAATAGTATTGAAACCGTTTGCATTAAGACCAATGCTTGTATATGCAACCCCATTACTTGTAAATGAAATATCAATACTTAAAGTTTTTTCAGGAGTTGTAATTGTTTCATTCCAAGTCCAAGTCTGTGCCATTAGAAACTCACCCCATTCGCATTATCTACTGTAGCAGCTGCCCATGCACCATTAACAACGCGCAGGAATTGGCCATTGTCCGATGTTGTAACTGCAACAGCGGGCATAGCGCTTACATCGCTTGCTGTCAACTCAACAACGCCCGTCTTACTATTCACGCTGGTAACAGGAGCAGTAGCCAGATAATCAGTACCAGCAACAGCCGCAGTAACACCACCAGAGCCATCACCCTTAAGAATACCAGATGCCGTAATAGACGCTTGCTTCCCGTTAAGCTGTGTCTGTACAGCACTTGTCACGCCATCAAGATAGCCAATCTCAGTGCTGGTAACCTCGCTCACAGCCACCTTGCCGCTTGCATTGGAAATCAGCGCCCTATTCGCCGTCAGGTTGCTCGACGTGATGGTAGATGCAGCACCAGTGATGGTAGCCTGTTTGCCGTTCAGCGCCGTTTGTGTGGCAGTGCTAATCGGCTTATTAGCGTCACTTGTATTATCTACATTACCAAGACCAACATCAGCCTTGGTCAATTCTACCAGCTCGACCTCAGTGGTCTCAGCGGCAGATATCGTGCCCTGTCCATCGCCCTGTAAGATGCCGTCGATAAGCACCTTATCCTGTTTGGCATCTACATCGCTTTTGCGCGGTACAGACAGGTCATTATCATATAAGGATAGATTCTTCAAATTATCATCTCCTTGTTTTCATTGTTTATTGTTTTACGCCATTGGCTTGGAGCCATTCAAGCAACTTGGCATTTGTAACCGGCTCATTGAATACCAGCGTTCTATATGCTTGATTTTGCCAGCCACCATTGAAAGCGTCATATACCGTTGTTTCATTACCAACACCATCCATATAGCGAACGATGTTAGGAATTACATTAACTCCATAATATGTGACATTATTTGAAATAAAATAATTGGGAGCAACTATTGCATTGAAACCAGTGCCAGCCAGCAAACTCTCGTTCATTACATATGTTTCACCAGTTGCCGCAGGACTCAATAACTTACTGTTTAAGCTCAACGCCTTATTATCTTTTACATAAATTTCCATATATTTACCTCAATATAGGAATAGGGCATCTATATTTCAAGACGCCCTATTTAATTTAAGCTAAATTAGCCGACGATAACAACACGATAGGTGTTAGCGGCCAGAGAGCCAGTACCATTGATAGTGATGGTCACATTGCCATTAGAAGCAACGGTCACATCGGTCATGACCATAGCGCCACTGGCAACCTCATACACCTGAACGGTGACAGGGGCAATAACGCCGTGAGTGGCCTGGGCAATAGTCCAAGTAAATGCGCCACCAGATGCTGTCAGAGCCGTATTCTGATCGGTGTATTTCTTCAGCCCAGCGGGCAGAGCTTGCCAAGTGGGCGCACCAGTGCCAGAAGACACCAGATACTGGCCATTGGTGCCAGCGGCAGTGGGTGCATAGAAGCTGGGCGTCTTGGTGGCAGTGCCATTCAGGGTGATGGTATTGGCAGTAGCTCCAGTATCAATACCGGCCAGCTTGGTGAAATCAGCGCTGGACATAGCACCAGCAGCAGTACCAGAGGCAGCGGCCATGGCAATGCCGTTAGCGCCAACGCTCAGACCGTTAGCCGCCACCACCTTAGCAGACACCTGATTGGTGTCACTGATGATGATGCCGTTACCCTCCGTATATGCGTCAACAAGGTCGGCCACATTGATGTAGACAGGCGCGGTCTGATTCTGTAACACCAGTTTCAGGTATTTACCAGCAGGCTGGCCAGTTGGATTCTCAACGATTTCGCCACTTTTAACAAACAGGTCTTTGGGGATGTTGATGGCCTCACCAACATTGTCACCATCCTTGGTCAGATGGTAAACCGCGACATAATCAGTACTGGTCGCATCTTTCGTCAGGCTGTATACAGGAACATCGACCTTTGGTACCCTAACACTCAGTCCGTACTCACTCACCTCGACAAGATTGCCCTGTAATTCGGCAACTTTAATGCCAACAGTAGGAGCGGTGTCCGTACCTTCAATTACGATGCCCTTGTTAGCAGTAGCAGAGACAGACGCGACCTTCTCGTTCGCAACGGCTTCGGCAGCAGCAGCATCAGCAGATGCCTGAGTAGCAAGAGCCTTTACACCATACAGAGACAGCGTATCTTTATCATCTGTAGTCTGCCCCAGTGCCGCAGCGCCAATAGCATCAGGGGTGATTGCAACAGCCTCAGTGGCAGTTACGTGACCAGCGGCATCAACAGTTACCTTGGCGACATGACTGGCATCACCAGTAGCACCAGCAGTCACACCAGACAGAGAGTGGCCGACAGTAATGGTCTTGCCTGCGCCATTCACATCCACCCACTTGTTTCCAGTCTGCATGACAAGGGTATCGGTCTTAGCATTGGCCGCAAGCGTAGCATCAGCAGTCTGACCAGCAACGGCAGTAACAGCCGTGCTTTGTTTCTTGACGGTTACATTACTATAAGCATTCTGGTTAACCTCGCCACCACCAGCAACGGCGTTCTTAACGGCAGTATCAAGCGCCTTCAGAGCCGCTTCGACTGTCATGTCGGCGGAGACATAACCATCAGTAACGGGTGTATAGCCGCTCAGGGTCAGGCCGATAACATCAGTAGTGGTGACATCGCCCTTGTTGTCAAGACCAGTAATGACAGCACCAGTGGTGCTACCCTGATTATACACAACGCCAACAGGCCCCCATGTGGTGCCATCATAGCGATAGATAAATTTATCAGTACTGTTATAATAAATCTGGCCTTCCTTTGGTGTTGCAGGTGCCGCAGTCAGGGGCTGAATTACGGCGTTCTGGAGTTCGTTTTTGACGAGATCGATAGAAGTAAGGTATTTAAGAGCCATAATATATATCCTCCTTGATTAGTTCAAATATGCTTTACCGCTAAATGCGGCAGAAAATTTAACAGTTACATTATTCAGGTCTACATACTGCACCTCGCCGACAACAACATTATTGCCGCTATCAACAATGGTTACAGACGGGTATTTATTCATACCGTGAGCAATCTCCCATTCGGCAGATGCGGTTGCTTGTGTGAATACAAAATTCTTATCATCACCGCTACCACCAGCCGCTTTTAATGTGCCATCCGGTTGAATAATATAGAGGTCAGCAGACGCATCACCTACTACTACGATTTTTTGGCCGTAGTAATAGACGGTATTGGACGAACCAGGTGCTTCAGCAGTAGCCGCAGCAGCCACAGCTTCGTCATAATTGTTGAAATACGCATTGTATTCAACAGGCAGTGCCGCAGTCATAGCAAACGGCACAGAGAAATTTAACTTGGGTAAATTAGAAATCGCCATGTTTGACCTCCTTTCTTAGATTTGTACGCTATAGGTGTTCGCCGCGTCGTTGGGCTTGGCATAATCCTGCCTATATACCTTATAACTAATTGCCGCATAATTACCAGCACCTTCAACGTCCACATTAGACATGGTAAATGCCGAGGTAATATCAGCATTCAGGCCATTAACATCCTTGACGTACGTGATATCACGCAACGTGGCAGGATAGGCAATAATGACCGATTCAGCGCCAACAGGCACATTGACAGTAAATGTACTGCCGTTGGTCAGCGCCTTGCCGGATTTCTGAGACAAGCCGCGAATGGAACTGCTGGACAAGTCCGTGGTTTTATCGGCAAATGTGCCATAGAAGCTATTGCGATATCCAGTGATAAGACCAGTCTGTGCCGACTTGGTATCGCCCTTAATCTGTCCAGTGGGGTATGGCTTCTCCAGCGCCGTGATAGGCACTTGACCATCGCTATATGTGCCACGAACAGTAATACGATATGCAGAGCCATCAGGCACGATATATGCCGCAAATGTGCCAGTTTGTGTGGCCTTGGTTTCAGCCGTAATATTGTTGCTTGCCGCCCATGCCGTAATAGCAGCGCCAGTCGGATTCGGGCCATATTCATATCGGCCAGCATTAAACGTAGCACTATACTGAGGCGTCACACTGGTGCCGACCTCATATGCCTTAGCGGTGGTGCTGGACACGCTAACAGTGGGCTGTGTAATCGTGGGTACTTTATCCTCGCTAAATGCATCATTCAGCACGTCAAGCAACGACGTATTATCAGCGGACACAGTGACCTTACCCCCAGTCGGCGTATACTTGCCGAATTGATAGGTAAATACCAAGTCGCTGGTAAACATGACCTTATCGGCAGGGATAGTATCAATGTCAGTAGCCGCTACCCACAGCTTGCCCTCAGCATCCACGCCAACAGGGGTCAGCATTTCGTCGGTTTTAGCATCTGGTTTAACGCCACCCAGCGTATCAGCAGTTGCTACGGGCAGGGTATAGAGGTCAGGGATGATAGGCGCGTTCTTAACACCAGACCAATCAACGCTGTCAGCCGTCTCAGCCTCTTTGACCTTGACACTACCATCGGTCAGATTGCTCGACAGCTGGTCAAGATTTTCCTGTACCTGTGCAATGGCATTGGCCTGAGCGGTAGATACGGGCTTGTCGGCATCAGACGTGTTGTCAACATTGCCCAGACCGATATCAGCTTTGGTAAGTTGGATAGCACCTGTCTTGCCGTTAACGCTCTGTACGGGTGCTTGTTCGGCAGTAATATAGCCGCTATCATTTGTCAGGTCACTGGTGGTAGTAGGAACAGTAATGTCAACCACCTTATCGACGATTGCCTGTTCAGCGCCATTGACCTTGATGGTGTCAATCTTGCCACCATTGGCCTCGACGTATGCCGCAATACCGCCAGTATTAGCTACTGCATCATTGGCATCATATACTGATTTGAGCATGTCGCCATGACCACCAGCCGCAAGAGCATCAGACACGGCTTTTTCGCTTGGCACTTTGGTGGCACTTTGGCCGATGGTTTGGCTAATGTCTGCGGTACTTACAGCGCCAACATCGCTTGCGTTCAAAGCTACGGATCCAGATTTGCCATTAACGGATTGTACAGGAGCTGCTGCTGCTGCTTGCACCTGATTAACATAGCCCGCGTCGTTAGTCAGTTGGCTTACAGTTGTTGGGACATCTGACTTTTTAGCGTATTCGTCTAACGTGTCGCCAGTAATAAACCCGCTGTCATTTGTGAGTTCACTGGTTTTGGTAGGAACATCAGCCGTTTTAGCATAGGGTGTAAGAGCCGCATCCGTGATGTAACCGGCGTCATTGCTTAGATCACTAACCTTGGTGGGTAGTTCTGCCTTGGTGGCATAGTCACCCAGTTCAGCACTATCAACAAATCCGCTATCGTTCGTCAACTGGCTCGTCTTAGTCGGCACATCGGACTTCTTGGCATACTCTGCAAGTCCAGCCTCGCCAATGAAGCCACTATCATTCTCAAGGTCAGATGTCTTGGTGGGAATAGTCGGCTGATTCGTCAGGCTATTATAATCGCCATCAAAATTGCTGGTTCCAGCCCCAATATTCTCTCGCGCTCTTTGCTTTTGCTCGTCGGTCAGATTTTGCGCAACATATTTAACCGACAAAGTAGCCACGTCGCCAGTAGACCCGTCAACGCTCGTCACGGGATATGGAGGCGGGTTATTAGCGCTGTATTGCCGTACATTGTCCACATTATTCAAGCCAACAGTAGCCTTGGTAATTGTCAGCTGAGCAATCGTGTCAACAATAGGCTGGTCAACGCCATTCACCTGAATTGCGGTGATATCGCTTTGACCACCACCTCCACCATTTACCTTAGCCCAATATACACGTTCGCCGTCATTAGTCAAATACCATCCTTTTGTGGCATCACTAACTTCTGGCAACGTGCCTTCAGGCAAAGCAACGGTGCTTTCCTCGTACTTGCGCGTGGTCGGATTCCATATCATCCAATAGCCGTTCTCGCTTGGCGTGGGTGGATGATTGTTAATGTCTGTGATGGTTCGCTCAATTTGATAAAACTCGCTCGGCACAGGACTACAAGAACATGGGTCTAATACAGTCTGCTTGACCCAGCAGTCAAACATATCACTATGATATACACGACCATCATCGTTGATGCCACGCAATTGCATAGTGTATTTACCGTCTTGCGGCAACATATCATGCGTCAATATGACAGAGCATGTATCACCATTTCGATTTAACTGGATAACGTTGCCGTCAGAGCCACTTGCGCATCGACCTTTCTGCGTGGCATACTTAACATCAAGCTTATACGTCCACGACGGGTCGGTATCTACATCAACTATAATTTCCTCAACGCCGCAATCGCCCTCAAATGCCAGAGTACGGGTGTCTTGTTTAATCTTAGTACCAGTCAGCGTTACATTCATCTCGACCAACTCCTTTCTTTCATGATATATAATAAAGGCCAGCGGCATATAAACCGCCAGCCCTTACTATTAAATTATTATGTTGATTCATAATATGGGAAGAATCGGCTCAGTGTTATAGATTGCGTACCGTTATTCGCCAAGTTGACGCTTGCAGAATCAACCATATATTGATTGGTAACTACACCACCAAGCGGCGTATATTCGACTTTCCAGCCGACATCCAACCAATATATCGGCACAGACTCAATGCTGATTGCATCATTCAGACGGCATCTCTGATATATCTCCCATCTGGCTCTTTCAGTGGCTAACTCGTCAGACATGATGTTATCATAATCGCCGCCAAACAGCACAATTGGCACTACACCAAATGTGGATTGAGCCGTAGTCTCACCCATCCAATACCATGTGCCATTACGATTCTCAACATAGTATGTCTTTCCAACAGTATATGTCACCAGCTTACTCGTAGAGCCATTAACATTGATTGGATATCCCGTACCGTTAATGCTGATATTGGCAAGATATGCACTATATGTCTGTCCCGCTTCATTTGGATAGCTACCGCCACTTTCGGCAATCTTAAAGCCAACTCGTTCATTCGTCAAATCGACATATTGATTAACACTGAGATATATCGTGCGATATGGTACGCCACTAACTTGATATTCAAAGCCCATAGGTGCATCTTTAGACCAATGCGTGATATCTGTATTACCAGCATAAAACGGACTATCAGGATTATCCTCTTTCCACTCGCCTTGAGCTTGATAGTGCCCTAATAGTAGCCAATTATTTTTAGTCTGTTGATACATAATAGTATAATACTCATCTGCATCAAGTTTATTGATTCCTCCGCCCGTTGAATCAACAATCTTTCTGTCTGTGCCATTTTTTAGCTTTGCTCTAATATTGTAATTTTGCGATACAATACTCTGCGGCAAGATGAACCCAATCATAGCGTAATCATACAACGTAGAATCAGTAAGCTCGGCAACATCGAATGTTATAATGTTCCCGCTTACAGTAGTAGACGCAGGGCAAAAAGATGCGTCATGTGTTGCCCCATATACACGCACATAATTCTTGACCGACTGGAAATCAATGTTTACTGTCTCGCCAAGAACATTTTCTTTCCATATAGTATCGTCTACTCGCACAGGCTCTTCATTTGTCAACGGTAATAACTCATAATGGAATACGCCGTCAACATCGAAATATATCTGATATTGCGGCAATATCTGCCTTAATGAATCAAGGATATTATACCAGGTCGAACCAAGGTCAAACGACATGTCATACGGCACTTCTTGAATAGAACCATCAATATTGGTACATTCAGATATGATGTATTTGGTAAATCCAGCTTCTTCAAGAACAGCCGTCATGACCTCTTTAACATTGGAACCTTGCGGAATAAAATATTCATACAGCAGGTTGCCCTTACGCAGACCTGTCAACATGCCCATCAAATCAACAGCCTCAAATGACAATGTAAACGTCTCGGCATCATATGCATATGTGGGCGTGTTAATGATATATATGCCCATATTCGTCCATACGGTTGCTCCTGTATTCTGGTCGTCAACCCCAACATACACTTGTATATACTTATCAAACCAAACGGCGCTATTAACATCAATGTTGATGCTATTAGTCACAACAGTAGAGATTGATAATGTACGCCTAATATCACTATTAGCATTGATAGATACATTACCATCTATAACATTGCCACTCAATGAGCCACCAACCGAATAGTCATAGTTCAACACATCAATACGTACAGTGATATTACGCATGGTTTGCTTAACGGTATTAACTTGTGCGGCAGTAATTGTAACAGCCATACGCATTAACCCCCTTCTGGTAAAGCAAAACCATGAGACGCAAGGTCATTGACATTATTAGCGTCACCGATTTCCATGAACGTAGTCGATACACTCATCAATCCCATACCAGAACCGTCATAATATGTAACAGATGGATTGTCAATAATCGCTACCATCCACATATTTCCGTTCCAATCTTTTAAGATTTTCGGTTTTTTATTGGTTAAGAATTTCAGTAACGTATTGCGCTCATTGGCAATTGCTCTACGGTCTATCTGTCCAGTACGCAAATAATCGCCCGCTAATATCATGCCGCTCATACTACCAGATAGGTAATTGGTTGCGCCATTACTGACAATAACAGGGTATTTACGACCAAACGGCTCATGCGCATTTACTTTCTGCACCTGTTGGAAATTGCCATAACTGACGTCGCCATAGAATTTATATATGTCTGTACCGTCTGTAATAAATACGCCGTCAAATTGAGAAGTAACGGAAATCGTCAGATAATTGCCTTCTACGCCGCCAACAACGGGAACAAGGGCATATTCATACCCTTGTTCGTCTGAAGCCGTATAATCTACAAATGTAGTCAAATATATGGGGTCAGCAACCAAGACGCTATCACCAACAGCAACAAGCCTATCATCCAATTGCGCCAATCTCGTATATTTATTGGACGATGACGGCATATCAATATTCGTAACAGACGTATCGGACGCACTAAGCGTGAATCGACCAATTGTGGTTGTGTCATTTGCTGCCTTAAATATAGCAACACATGAATCCAGCGGTTGATAATAAATACAGTCAATTATCTCGGCAGGAACCACCAGTGTCTTAATCAACGTAAACTCATTTTTATCGCTATTCAGTTGATATACCATTACCGTAGTACCCACACATACAATTGCATACACGTTGACCTCATCTATAGTTAAAAGAAAGTAACTACTGATGCCAACAGCAGATATGGTTGCCGTAGTTTGGTTTTCAAGACCTACAATTTGCGCCATTGTTCATCATGCCCCTTTCTTATAGCACACGAATAACACCATATCTACCATAACTACCACTCTTGTGTGTACTCAGGCTTATAGTTGTATTCTTGGTTGGATATATAGTATATTTAGCAGAACTGTGTGTGGCGTCTGTACTCGCAACAAGTTTGTTGTCTACATATATCTTACCGGTTGTAGTTGAATTAACTGCCCAAACAGACAACTCAAATGCAGCTCCGCTAACAACAGTATATGTGCCAGCATCGCTATGTCCTCCAGCAGTTGCTAATACCTCATCATCTCTACCATATTTACCACTACCTTGGATTGTTATGGTGATGTAGGTTACTGGGGACTTAATATACCACGTAGAACGCTTATCGCTCGTAGTACCATCAGTCCATTTACTATTGGCGGGGCTCTTGAGAGAGTAGGTAATGTTATATGTGCCAACAGCACTTGCAGACGTGGTTCCACCGACAGTTACATACATCGGATTAAGATTCGCAATAGTAGGTGTAAACGTGCTGCCATTATAAGTATGTGTTGTGGCAGAATTAATATACGGAACCGAAACCACAGCCTTCTGAATCACCCACTGTGCGGTTTTATTGTTTGTTGTGCCGTCTGTCCACACACAATTATCTTTGTTCTTTAGGCTGAACGTAATAGTATAAGTGCCAACGTTGACAGCTGATATATTGCCACTAACATCTACCAAATTACTGTTAAGGTCATTGATTTTTGGAGTAAGAGTGTTCCCGTTATACGTCCACAAGCTCGAATCAGAATCAATGGATGGAATTGCAACCTTTGCAAGAGTAATCATCCACGCAGCCTGTTTATTCGTCGTAGTACCGTCAGTCCACTTATAGTTTGTAATGCTCTTTAATGTGTATGTAATAGTATAATTACCAACATCAATAGCTGTTGCCGTACCACCAACTGTCACAGCGCTCTCATCAAGATTAGATATGGTTGGCCCAACTACGCCACCAGTATAGCTAAACGAACTAATGCCAATTGTAGGAACGGAAACACTTGCGGCAGAAATTGTCCATGTAGAAGTTTTATCAGTAATACTACCATCGCTCCACTTAAAATCTTTTGTGGTTTTAAGAGAATAAGTAATAGTATACGTTCCAGAATCAACGGCAGATGTGTCGCCAGTAACAGCCACCAAATCTTCGTTAATATTTACTATGGTGGGGGTAATAACGCCGCCAGTATAAGTAAAGCTGTTGACGGCCAAATAAGGAATAGCAATACTACTTGTCACAATAGACCACGTTAGAATCTTGTCGTCAGACGTACCATCTGACCAACAATGCCCAACTTTGTCTTTAAGAGAACAAACAATTCTATAAATTCCCACGGTTGATGCCGACAAAACTCCTGATAATGTTACCTGTTCTTTATCATATGTCACAATTGGTGCAACCACACTACCATCATATATGAATATCATTTTATTTATAGATGGAATTTGTACACTATCATATACAGCAAGGTCGGCCATCGTAAACGAAATACCATTTGTAGTCTGTCTGGATAACACTACCGATTTCGGTGCGTCGCTATCATCCGGCGACAGAGACAGTACCTTACCCCAATTGCCATCCATATATATAAAGTTATCATTTCCCTTATATCTGACATTAACAAGGCCATCAGCACCCATTACTACGTTGTCCGTATTCTTGCCGTAAATATTGTTGGCTTGCCTACCATCAGGCAGAGGAGTACCAGTGCCATTGATATAATATCCGGTATTATATTTGTTTGCAACATAATCACCAATTATCTGGTCTGGTTCACCATCAACAAGAGATTCTTTAACTTCCCATGTGTTACCAAGATTCGACGTTTTAGCAATCTTACGACTGGTTGCTCCAGACGTCCCCACAATAGCAACACCATCATTATCAATGGCATAGAATTTAGTGATGTTCGGTTGTGATCTTTCTTGGAACGCCATGCTTCTGTCGCCATCTCTAAATTCTTTAATCGTTACCCAGTCAAATGTGTTGGCTCTACGCCGCTTGACGCGCAATATATCAATTCCTGTTGGTACTTGTTGCCAATCGATATATCCGCGCATATATCCGTCTTGACAATTTGGTGCAACGCTAATACCGCCATCAATAATTGGCGCTTGGTAAGACACGGTTATAAATATTCTGCCAGTTGTTGCTTGCAACCCAGATACCGTATTAGCTATACATTCAACAAGATATGTCGCATTATCACTAAATCCAGAAAATGTATGTTCCAATATGGTAGGAGGCGCAGACACAGAAGTCAAATATTGTACGCCGCTGGTAGACACTTGAACGCCTTGAACATCATACAGGTTAAATATATAACCATTAACACTTTCGCCTTGGGCCTGACTATATGTCGCCTCAAACTTAAAAAAAGAATTATTGATGATGTTGCCGCTTGGTATATTGGTAAATATTACCGTTGGGTCGGCATAGCATGAAAATTGTATTACGTTTGAATTTGCAGAGTAATCGCCCGCTTCATTATGTGTTACGATATATGCATTATAAGCTACGCCGTTGGTCAATGTATTAGCGGGCAACATATGAACATAATCAAGTGTTCTTTGTGTCTGATTATAAACGGACACACCAGTGTCTTGCCGCGTAATATGCAGCGTATTAGATACAACCTGGTCGCCGCCTACAGAACTAAATGTAAACACATAAGATTTTGTTGCGTCAAAACCGCTAACGCTTGACAGTATAGGTTTGGTTAATGCCAATTATTCTCACCCCCATTATAGCACACGAATAACACCATATCTACCATAACTACCACTCTTGTGTGTACTCAGGCTTATAGTTGTATTCTTGGTTGGATATATAGTATATTTAGCAGAACTGTGTGTGGCGTCTGTACTCGCAACAAGTTTGTTGTCTACATATATCTTACCGGTTGTAGTTGAATTAACTGCCCAAACAGACAACTCAAATGCAGCTCCGCTAACAACAGTATATGTGCCAGCATCGCTATGTCCTCCAGCAGTTGCTAATACCTCATCATCTCTACCATATTTACCACTACCTTGGATTGTTATGGTGATGTAGGTTACATATGTCAACGTCACATTATACGTCTTGCGCTCTTGCACCCTAACAGTAGATGTTGCAACTCTACTGCCAAGAACTCCACGGATGGTATAACTGCCTTGCTTTTTTACCTTAAACGTCCACTTGCCGCTGACCTCATTGGCTCTATATACTGTACCATCTGTATAAGTACATGTCACCGTGCTGCCAGTTGTAGCTGATACGACAATTGTGGCATAGTATGGTGTCGGCATTGTTAAATTAAATATCATCTGTAATCACCCAATTATCAACACATTGACATACACGTCAATTGTCGGCACATCTTCAGTTTGGAATGTCAAATATCCATCGCTTTGACTTGTAGCACGAATCTGCGAATTGGCATATAACAAATAGCTCTGAGGAGACGCCGTAACAATGACGATATTATCAGCAGTCACGCCATCAACGCCGATTGTTGCCGTTTTTGTGCTGGCAGTCCATGCGTCATAAGATATAATGGCGCTCTTGGCAACAATAGATGTTCCATCGCCGCCTACCAGTATAAACGCCTTAGTCATATTGCTATACGGTACAAACACCTGATAAAACGAATTAACAGCGGGCGCGCCACCATAATATTTAACCGTATATTCGCCGCCATTCACGCTCACTACACATGTCATGTCGGCATTGACCGCTGTTACCAATCCATTATAGATGGCTGCTGAATTTTTCATGGCGCGGCCTACCATTATCTCGATGGCATCTAAAATTTCATTATTTACATCCATCTATTTTCCTCCATTGATATAGGCGGGCAAGTATATACCCACCCGCCTACATTGTCGATTTTTACACTGTGCCGAAATTCGGCTTATATGTCCGCTGATATGCCAGATTGCGCAGACCGCTAACAAATTCTTGCGGATTCTGGACATTAGGCAACGATACATTGCCCACATTGATTATTTCTGTCTTGCCGCCAATGTTATTGAGATTTTGCAGGAATTTAGCAGGGTCATTGGCAAACGACCACAATGTTGCTGTTTGCTTGGCGGGGATTATACCGTCGCCTTTATTAAGAACGCGCAATTCAGGGCCTTGTTCGCCAACCATGGATATGCCGTGCTGAGAGGATAATGTGCCAGCGGCATAGCCACCCATCTTCTTAAACGCCGCAAACGAGCCATACACATTCTTTATTTCCATCCATAAGGCATATGCGGTTGCTATATTTCTATTTCCAGCAGCAGCGTAAGAATTTTTTCCCCATATACCATCTGCCGTTGTACCATACCACGTTTGCAACCTTTGAGTTACAGCTTTACTAAAACTACTATTTTTACTGTCATCATATGCATCCGATGGATATTTAGCGGCTATGGCTTCATTTTGTTTAATTTGGGACGGAGTTGGCCCACTTGGCACATCCGTACCAGTATCTCCACCACCCGTGTCAGGCAATGTCACATCTGGGCTTTTCATGCTATCAATGGTGCTATTCCAGCTATCCACATAACTCGACAATCCGCTAAGACTTGACGAGTATTGCGAACTCATCTCGCTTAAAAAATCACGCCATTCGCTTATACGCTCTTGCAGATATTTTTTCTCTGCCTCAAGACCAGCCAATTCAGCTTGCCGTTCTTCCTCAATCCGCTTCTTTTGTTTCTTCAGTTCTTGCTCTTTATAGAAATCTTCAAGATTGGATTGAGCCTTGGCAATGGCGTCAACATCAGACAGATACTGGAATCGGCCATCCTTGAACACCATCTTCTTGCTGGCCTTTGCCTCAGTAAGCGCCTGAAGCAACTTTTGCAACTGGATTTGCTCTTCAAGGGCGTCATTGATGTCATTTAACTCATCAAGCTGTGCGTCATATTTTGCATTGATAGTGTCAATTTGGTCTTGTACGGCGTCTTGTTGGGCTTGTAGCCGCTTAATTTCGGCCTGTGCTTCTGCCCTACGAGAATCATCACGAGACGACGTTGAGCTACTTGAGCTTGGTGTGCGCCCAGAAGATGTTGTGCTCAGAGATGGGACTGAAGGAGCAGAGACTCCAGAGCCACCAGTAAACGTTGGGGTATATCCACCGCTTGGAGCAGAAGATGTGAGACGATTCCACTGATATTGCAATGCATCTTGAACACGTTTCGTAGCCTCTGCAAGTGCATCTTGATAACTTAATTTTTTACCTTTTTGTTGTGCTTCATACATCAAGCCCTTGGCGGTACGCTCGATATTGGATTGACTGATGCCAGTAGATGCACCGAGCATAGCTTGCACATAGGATGCAGTATATCCAGCCTGTTGCGCCAATGCTTGAAGCGCGTCTATCTGTTGGGTAAAATTTAACCCAGTGTTGCTTGCTGTGATTTGGGCATATACCAAATTCATTAGGGCTTGTTCAGTTTCACCCGACGCTTGCGCTTCGGCAATAAACCCATTAACGAGATTTGTAATCTCTGCCTGTTGCCGCTGTTCAGCCGACATCAAATTCAGCAGGGCGCTCTCTTGAATTTGATAACCATTGGCCGTCTGTACAGCACCATCGGCAAGTTGGGGATAATATGCTATCAGCGTCTCCCATGTGGCCTTGCTAATCTCGCCGCTATTAGTGAGCTGTGTATATGCGTCAGTGACGATTTGGATGGATGTGCCGACATTGCCCAATGCAATCTGCGCCTCGTCATATGCCATGACAAGCTCGCGTTCATTATCAGTAACCTCAATGCCAGCTTCAATGAAATCGCGCAACTTCTCAATGGTGTCTGCGTAGCCGTCATTGAGGTTCTGCAATGCGGCATAATATTCGCCAGTAGACATGGCGCTATCTTTAGTCTGATTGGCATATTGCTCTTGCAGGGCATTGAGTTGCCGCTGATATTCAGTAAGCTGGTATACGTCACGCTGTACGGATTCAACACGACCCCAGCCGCCTATGCCACCTGAGCCAGCACCACTTGTTCCGGTTGCTACACCAGCGCCACCACCGTATGCCTCGCTATATGCCTCATACTCAGCTTGCTTAGCCGCTTGTACCTGTTTCTCTTGCTCAGCGGTGATTTCCCGCAAGACCTCAAGACGATGGCGCTCTGCCTCTGTCAGCGTATCAGTGCGCGATTCAAGGTCGGCAAGCTCGTCTTTATAGTTGCTAAGTTTTTCTTGAGCCGTCGCTGTATTTTCAACGGCGTCATTATATGCGTCGAATTTAGCCGTACCTGCTTTAACAGCTACTGCGAGAGCGGCAAAGATTGCAACCGCCGGGCCAAGTGTTGGCAATAGCTTGCGGAATCCGCCTGTCAATCTCTCAACCGTGGTAGCTCCTGGCCCCATAATGTCAAATATTTGCGCAAGACTTTTAGCAATCGCCCCGCCCTTCATGAACGCCATATAGCCCTTGAGTACACCTTGCAGACCAATCAGCGCAGTAGTGACAAGCACTACCCTAGTAGCAAATTGGCCAAACGGTGTATTCAGCAATTCAAGGAACGCATTGGCAAGATTAAGCAAACTGGATATCATCTCTTTAGTGATAACGTTATTTGCAAAATCTTGGAAAGTCGATTTAAGCTGATTCGTCTGCGCTGCGAGGCTTTCCATGTAACGAGAGTTCTCCTGTGCGGCAGAACCAGCAGAATTGTATGCTGTTGCCGTAGCTGTGACCGCAGAGTCGAAATTTTGAAGAACACTCGATAAGACCTTGTACTGGTTAGTCCCCGCTAACGTCTCGCCCAGTGCAACGCGCTCTGCGTCTGTCATCTCATCCCATTTGGGCTTCAATTCTGATAGTACAGCATATGTACTCTTTAAGTTACCATTGACATCCTGCACTTGGATGCCGTATTCAGCCAGCGCTTCTTGGTTTTTGACAATGCGTCCAGCGATGGTTGTCAGACCACGAGCCACCTGAGCCGGTCTACCTTGAAGGATTTCCGTACCGGCTGTAGCGAGACCTAATACCTCTTCAAATTTGTTGCCGTAAGTAGCCATTGCCGCAGACGCAACTTCCATCGCGGTGGCAAGGTCATTGGTGCCGACTGCCTGTGTATTTGCGACGGCATTGTACGAGTCCACCACATGAGTCGCCCAGTCTGCGGTTTCGCCATATGCCCTCAACTGAGAGACGATGGACGCAGCGGCATCATCCGCACTTATTGCGGTGTCCGCCACGTTCTGGAAAAGTGCGGCTACCTCAGATAGTGTTGCCGCATCTTGGTCATTGAAGCCGCTCTTTCTGAAGGTTGCTGCGGCTTGAACCATCTCTGACGGTTATTTTATTTACTTGCGATATCGCTCAATAACACCGTAGTCATTGTCCAGCTTATTCTCACGCCGAACCTGCTGTTGGCGTCTACGGCGTTCTTCATCCGTCATGCCGCTATTACCATTGCATCCATCAATGATAAATTTAATCGGCATATAGATAAATACAATCGCCAAAAATACGATGCAAGTCACCATAATGTCGTCCTCCTATATTATTGATGGATTCATCATAGCATATCGCAAGATAAATGTCAAGGGGTTTTCAATCCCTTCCCGAATAATTCTTCGCCCCATATATTTTGTCAAGTAAAAATCAAATTTACTTGACATTCTGGAGGGCCGCCCTGTATATTCTGTTGACCTTTCCGCTCATCACGGCTTGGTGCCCAATCTGCCCTTTTGTCACGAATATTGTGACATAGCACTTAGGTGTTTCCACCATATGCCATCCTTGCCGTTTTAACGATTTCTCACCTATGATTATCTGCACATTTTTCCAGCGAGTTTTTGCTGTTTCTGCACATTTTTACATGGACTTTTATGCAGTAAAATCACATTTTTTCGCACTTAACTATCAATCTCAAGTTTATGCTGTGGTGACAAGGCTCTTGAGGCTTTCAAGGGTTTAGGGGCTGTTCTCAGTGCTGGTTTACCATCCCATCACTCCGGCTCAGACCGATTTGGTTTACCGGTTCGCGCTACATCTTTGCCCGCAGCTGTCAAGCCCTGGACATATTTATTCAGCGACTCGCCTTGGAGGTCACTGACCTTCTTTACTTAATGTTTAATGTAATGATGACGATAATATTTCTTCAATGTTATCAAATTCCCAATAAGGTATACGAATAAGCTTAATGTTGTTATCTTGACAATATTGAGTTTTAATGCTATCTTTAATTTTACATAGTTCATATGCTCTTTGTGCCGATTCTTGAGATACGCCGCCAAACGTGCATGGCTCAAAATGCTGTAAGCCATCATATTCGATGCACATATTTAACGACTCTATATAAAAATCAAATGGCAACATGGCCTCATGCCGACAATCAGCAAAACGCTTCTGACAAGAATAGCCAATGCCTATACCATCAAGATATTTAGAGATGCGCATTTCTCCCTTTGACATCTTGCAGTGTGGACAACCTTTACCATTTAAGATGTTGTTTGGTTTAGCCAACCAAATCTTTCCACATCGCTTACAACGGAATGTTGAGGATGTTTGACCGTTAACATATTCCCCAACAAATTCAATGGATGGGTCGATATCGGCAAGCCTATCCACAACCTCTTGTTTATTAAGCTTGGCTCTCTTACCGCATTTGGGGCAACCGTTTGGCATATGCAACATATTGTCGGGTAATACGTCCCAATGGCATCCACACACAGTACACATATGTTCTATCTTTGTTTTAAGGCTGATATACTGTCCAACAACACGAATCGTCGGCTTCTTAATCGCAAGCTCAGCCTCATATTCTTCTTGCGTTTTGCGCACACGACCAGAACAATATGGGCAACCTTTGCCTCTTGTAAAATTAGCAAATGTCATCTCTAACACGCCTTTGTCTAAGTGTTTTGGGCACATATGCTGTAACTTGTGTGAGTTGTCAATATATGTATCGCTTAATAATATATAACCGCGCTCGTCAAACTCGCTCTTAACAAGTTCATATGTAATTTTTCTTGGCATATTCTCACCTCCTCTTTAATTAAAATAATCGTCATCATTTAAGAACGCTACTCCCACATTCGCCATAGGCGCTCATACTTTCATATGAGAACAGACTATATCATCACCTATAAAGGGTGCCCACCACTTCCACCGCCAATCGCTTGCGGTGTACTCCCTTACGGGATAGTCGTTGAACGTTCTCCTATTCGGAGCTTCGCTGCTGATTGCCCAATTTCTATCGTTTTCTCGCATATCACACTTAGCCTTATTTCATGCTTATGTTGTAGCCGATGGAACTCTAAGGGGGTTCCAGCAATTCAATGGGTTTGCTAATTGCATTACTGCAATAAGGAGCTAAATTATTAACTCAGTCAATGCCGCATCGACTTCATACGTCTGTTCGGCAAATGCCTTAATGGCGTCAGTAGCCGTATCAAGCATCTCACGGTATTGCTGCCATGTAAGCATACCATCATCAGCGGCTCTACTAACATCACCGAGAGATGAGGCTACGCCACCAAGTTGCTGTTGTGCCGCACTGGCACCATCAGCATTTACTTTAATACTAACATCTTTTATCTTACTTGCGGCTTGATTTAGCTGTTTTTGAATATCAGATACATCCAATACAACCCTTGCAAGGATAGAAAAATCCGTATTATTAGCCATATCTCACCATCCTTTATTCGTGATTTTGGCTCTTGATGACGTAGCTCCACCCTATCAATATGGCCTCGGCAACATCATCATCATTTTTACTGCTTGTTGGCGATATCCATTGCAGATTAAGCCCAAATTGCTCATTTGCCATATGTACCGCCTTTTCTTTCATTGCGTCACGCTTCATTCCAGCGCGTGTGCCATCAAACATGCCAAGATCATGCCGCCAATTGCTCGGTAAAACAAACACTGACTCAAGTTTGAATCCTGCGCAAAGACTCAAAATCATGCCATGTACTGCACCAAGCTTGACGATTGTCGGCTTGCCATCTTTAAGAGGCACGTCCTCAGCTACGACGACATCAGGCACGTATTCACGGAATAATGCCGCAATCGCCATTGTCTCGTCCATTATTTTATCACGCCATGTATCGCCATGCGGCTTGATTTTACCATATGCTATAAGTCGATTATTCTCAAACACGGCCCAACCAGTACACGACGTTGATGCATCAAAAGAAATCAACGTGCCCATCCTGTCATCTTCACCTCCAGCCCTTGTCTTGCTAATCCATCTCTTAACCATAACATCATTTGCCGTCTCTGGCAATGTTTCATCAGCCGTTGCCATACGTCGATATTATGTCGCCATGGGGCACTATCTCCAAACAGGTCGCCAGTGTTACCCTGATACAGAATCTCGGCAAGATACTCGCGAGCGTCACCCCATGCCGATTTAGCCGCAGACAAATCGGCACCAGTCACCAGATTCTCGTCGGGCGTACCATGCTGACCCATGCTGGAATCGTATACCATGCCATCAGGGTCATAGTAGAATTTGTATTCAACCGTGTTGCCGCTGACACCAGTCCCCTTAGTCGGCTCATATGACCATGACCTTGCAAATTCGCCAGTACGCTCATAGACCTTGGGGCGTCTATTAGCATAAATCAACTCTTGCACCAGTTGCTCATTTTCTTTGTATACCTGCTGCATGAGATATTCAACGCCTTCTCGTATCATCGGCATGAGCGCACGACGTACCTGCGCCTCATTTCTTAATCCCTGCATATTTCTCCAGTTCTTTCATATCAATACTATCAAGCTTACTCTTGAGCGCCTTACCAAATTCCTTAACAGCCCGCTCAGTGGATTCATGATACTTGATAGCCGTCTCAAGATCGTCGAGATTGTAGATATATTTGCACACCATATCAATCAGCCCACTACGCAGCAGCATCTCATGGCCGATTTCCTCAAGCTCCTCCGGCTTCATATCAGTAGCCATCGCCAGAATCAGCATATCAATATTTTGCTGACGTTCAGACCATGTATTGCCGACTTCACTCAGACTGTTCACAATCGCCTGAATTTGAGCATATGTCAAATGCGGACTAACCTTAATGTCGTACTGCTCCAGATAGATAGGTTCAAGATTTTTAATTGCCTTCATTGCCTTTTAATTTCCTTTCAATATCAAAATTTTACAAACTGCGCCGCATACATAGCGCCCATACCCACAATAATGATAAGCCACGGGAAATTCTTCTTCAGCCAATCCCGCATATCAAAATTGCCCGCCTTTTCAATTACATCGACCTTCTTGTTTACCGCATCAATCCGCTCGACCGCATCATTTTCAACCTCGGTTAGCCGCTTATTCGTCGCTTTATTAGCGTCCTCAAGTTCAGTTTTCATCGTCTTAATTTCATCGGATTGCTTATCAATTTTATCATTAAGCCGAATCATGGACTCTTGAATTTTTGTCATTGTATCAGACAATTTTTCATTAGTCTTGATGCTGCGGTCAATCAGGTCTTGCAGATAAGGGCGCGTTGACTCAAGTGTTGTAATGCGGCGGTCTTGATCGTCAAGTCGTCCATAGATTTTGCTGATATCGCCATCTGCCATTGCTCATACCCTCACTCTCGTAATTTATATTCGCCGGATTTTAATTTTTTCACGCGGACATAAAGAGGTGTGTGGTCAAATGGATTTTTTACTCGAATCGTCTCATTGCCTAAATCAATATATAACCAGCCCTTGCGCTCTTCACGCACACGACAATATCCATTAGGGACAGCCGCTTGCCGTTTTACCTTGCAATCTGCGGGCATATAGCGATTGTCTCGCCATTGTCCCGTCTCTTGGCATAAATAGCGCCATGGGCATATACTATTAGTGATTTGGCATATATTGATATCTACATATTCACACATATATTCACCTTTTTATGGAAATTAAAAAATAGGGCAATCTAAAAACACAGATTGCCCTATTCATCTATTAAACGTTAAGAATTGGTTGCATAAATATAAGCGGGGTCAACATTATCATAGCCAGTCAGCGACACGGAAATAACAGTGGGAGTAGAACCACCAGTCACAACACCCTGATTGTCAACATTACCACCGCCACTCACCTTAGCAAAGGTAAAGTTGGTGTTATCCTTACGCTGAGAAGCAGCGCCGTTACCATAAACAACACGCACAATGGCGGTTTCAGTCTCGCTCTCAGCCAGCTCCATTTCGGCGTTCTCAACAGCCAGAGCAATAACATTGTCCTGCCACTTAACACCGAAAATCTGCTCGGTCATAGAACCATAAGTAGCCTCGGCTTCGCAACTCTCACCAGAAGTATAACGGAAGGCAGTACCGCTCAGCTGAGTAGGCGCGGAACTGGTAGCATTCAGCGTCAAATCCTGAGAGGGGTCAAGACCCAGACGAGGAATATCAGTAATCAGACAACCAACAACAGATGCGCTGGAATCGACGTTAATATCGGCGTTATACAGGTCGTTAATAATAACAACATGCAGCTCGTCGGGATTAAAGTCCGCAGGAATCGGCATCATACGGGCGTTCTCGTCCATATAAGGATATTTGATACAATAAGTCTCATTTACCTTGGAGCCACTAATAGACAGATAATACTTGCCGCCCTGATTGGTAATAGCGCCAATAGACCAAATGCTATCACTGGGCTTCTTATACCAACCAATCATAGTACCGCTGAAAGAAGCGGGAGTCTTGGTCAGCTCAACAGAACCAGCGGTGACAATGGGTTCGCCAGCCGCGCCAGATTCGTACATGACAGTGCCGCCCTGATCGATAGTGGTGCCCAGAGTCCAAGCCAGATACTCCAGTTTAAAGGTGGCATTGGTCAGCGTCACATTCAGAGTAGAATCGCTAAACCAACGACCCAGCAGAGGATTAGACTTGCCGCCACGAACTTCATTGGGGCTGGCGCTGAAGCTGAACGTATTCTCAGTCAGCGTGCTTCCAGTTCCAACAAAGTCGCTGCCCTTAAAAATCAGAGCATGGCCGACATTAGCCAGGAAATATTCAGCCATTAAATTTTCCTCCTTTATAGATTATATTGATTTAATAATTGTTCTGCATGGGATGTGCCGTCTCCTTGTGCGACATTGGATATACTACCATCACCGCCAAAAGACTGCTTATATGCGCCCATGCTCGTCATATACCCATCATACTTGCCCTTCTTGTTGCGATAAATCCAGTGTTCGGCCTTCTTGTCGCCACAATACAAAGCTAAAGCACGAGTAGTTAAAAATTCAACCTCACCAGTTACTTCCTCAAATAAACCCTGATGTTCACGCATCGTCATGTCCATTTGTTCTTTTTTCGTTATTCCCGTGTGTGCTGTAATAATGTTAATTTTGCGCTCAAGTGTCGGGAATTCCTTGTTAAAATTTTTAACAGAATCAACCTCTGCCATCATTTTGCGTAACTCTGGGTTGACATATTCGTCGTCATAATGTAATATATTCTGATACATAATAATGCGCATAATCTCGTCGAATTTCTTCGCAGTGATAATAACGCCATGTGTATCATCGCACAATATCGCCTTGCCGCGTTCATTTTCGCCGATACGCCAATTATCCATATCCATACAAAAATGCATGATATTGGTCAATTTGGCCGCTACCAGCTCATCAACTTGTGATATATAGCGAACGAGGTAATCAAGATACGACATCTGTATAACATCCACATTATCAGACGCATTTTTGTCATATTGCAATATATCAATGCTTGATATAAACGCTTCAGAATCAGGAAGTAACACAGGTTTAATCAACAATTCTACGCCATCTATACTATAGGGAACAGGCTTGTCGAATGTAAAATATGCCCGTCGCAAAAAGTCAAGATTAAGCTTTGCACCCATCCTGCCGCCCTCTATCACCAACGTTCACAGCCATATAAAGCTGAACGCCAGTAAAGGTCTTACTATTACCAATAGTCGATTTTGCCGCACAATAACGACTTGCATCAGTTAGCCATACCATATCGCCAATAGTGCCGACATTGGCACCATTTAGCACGTCTAACATGATGGAAACAAACAAGTCGCCACGACTAACAGGCACACCATTATATTCGACAAGCGACATCTGCCCCCCATAGAGGAAATCAAATGCGTATACAACGGTTGCATTGTATAGCTCTTTGGGATGGTCGTAGTAATTGTAAATTTTTAATATGCACTTACTGGTGGGAATGGCGTCTTCTACCAAATTAGTAAAAAATACGCCCTTTTCCTCTTGGGGGCCAGACCGCCACAGCAAATCCAGCTTTTGGCTCATCGTCAAATCCGGCTTGCTTAGTGCATCGTAGCTATTATATGTCATCATCTTCCACAGGTTTTCGGCTTGCGGAGATGTGGCGAGATACGTCATAATATTGTAAGGAATAGACGGAAGCGCGGATAAGCTATTATACATATCAATACCTCCTCCTTATCCAAACATGCTGACGGTTGTAATTGGGAATGTGACTGGCTCAATGTCCAGTTCAGGGAACGCGGCGATTTTAGCAGATGCCCGCATCTCGACAGGATATTGTGACACCTTGACGCATGTGATCGTATATGCCGCGTCAATAGTAATATATTGACCACCATTGTCCAGCATCTCAACGGAAACATCGGTCAGGTCGTCTTGCTCATACAGCTTGCCACCATATTCAACGCCAATCGTAAAATCAATGGATTCATTTTGCCGAATACGACTGAATTTGTTAATCATAACTATATGCGGCGTTGATTGCTTGTCGGCTTCAATGGTCAACGTCACACAGCTATACACATCTGGATTGCCGTCAAGTGTAGCCGTGATTTTGACCTTATCGCCAATTCGGCCATACACCTCATAGCCACCATCTTGCCTAACATCCATAACACGAGGATTGTCCACAGTCCATACAACACGGCGTTTTACCTCAGCGCCATTGCACATGACGGTGGCATATAGCTGACCTGCGCTATCAGGCATCACATGCATATCACCAGCATTGATTTTAATGCTATAAGCATAATCACCGTTGTATGCAATGCCGCAGCCCGCATCGTCGCCATCATGTTCCTCGTCCAGATATAGGTCAAGTTCAAGATATGTCGGCTTATTATCAATGGCGTCATAATTCAGCGCATTTTGATAAGCAAGCAACTTAAATGGCCGACCGCCAAACATGTACCGCGTATTCAATTGGAATAGCCGCAATGTATCATCATTGCCCTGTACCTTGACGATAGCATGGTTATTCGGCGTGATAATATACCTGCCGACCTGTGTAGACGGCGCGGTCATATCATAATCAATAACGCACGGGATTTCAAAAATGCCGCCATTCAGCGGGTCAATAATCCGCATGACATTGTTACAACGCCGGATGCCGACCTCTTGCGAGATACCGTTAAAATTGCTGTAATCATTGACTATCCAATAATTGTCGTCAAAGTAATAATATTGTCCTCTAATACAACGATGGCTAATATCCCTGAAATACATACGCAGGAAATCACGAGAGTCACGAACACCGCTGGTTACATCGCCAACAGCGGCCTTAACCCATGCGTCGATACAATGATAGTGACAACAACCAATTGCGTCTTGCTCCATAATGCCCCCGCCATTCTCAGGCGTCTTTGCGGCACCATTATCCCACTGCTCATCTATGAACGCCTGAGCAAGCTCTGTATAATAATCATGCGGCTTAGTATCGCCGTATTTGCCGTAGTCAGTCAGCATCTTGCTCACCGCCTTTTACTAACCCGCAGATATGGAATACAATGGTCTTAACGGTCGATTTATCAAGGTTAACACCGGCACTACGCAGACCTCGGATATAGCGATATATTTCCATCTGTGCCGCGCCAAGATAATATGTGGCAATCCGGTCGAGATACGTCAGGTAATCATCCTCGGTCACATTAGATGTCGGCTCAAGTACATCCTCATACAGCAGTAGAATTTTATAGAGAGGTGCCGTTTTATCATTTTTGCCCATAGCACCCTCCATCAATATTCGTAGCTGTCAAGGTCTTGAAGCAGATATTTGGTCGTAGCGCGGTCAACCTCTTCCCGCAGCTTATCAATAATGTTGCCCTTTTCTTTGAAATTTTGCGATTCGCTGTTAAATGTATACTGCGCCTTGAGGCCGAGTTTTAATGCAATCTGCGCCGCATTGTTCGTCTCATTCTGCCACCATGCAATAACCCAGTAACACGACAAGATATAAATCTCCATATCGGTCAGGTCGGCAGTAAATACGCGCTCATCGGTGTCATATTCAAGCGACTGGCGGCATTGCCAGAAATTGGGCAAGCATTGAATCAGCCATCCGTCCAGCTTCGCCATAAAATCTGTGTTGCTTTGGTCAAGGAGTTTACGCAACTTGTAATCGTCAACAATCGCCAAAGCTCGTTCTTCAATTTTGTCAAAGGAGGTAATGTTGTTCACCCCCTCTTGTTATTCATTCTCAGGCTCAATGCCCATCAGGTCTTTGCCGCAGAGCTTGCCAAGCTCAACAACAATGTTTGCATCAACAGGTAGCCCTTCCAGTCGATGGTCAGACACCATATCTACGATGATTTTCTTTTGCATATCAGATACATTGCGATAAATCTCACACACCTCACCTGCACTCTTGGTCAGTAGAGCCTTCATCTGCTCATCAGACAGCAAGTCGATATATGCGCCATCCAACTCCATCTCGCGAACAAAATCGGCATCTGCAATATATACCATACCATTAACCATAGTATTCGGCATGTTATTAACAATAGCACGAGCTTCACTCTCAGGAATCATCTTAGAATCAAACTGAGCATCCATATGATAGAACCGATTACCCTTAAGATTCAGCCCTCCAGCCGTCAGATTGATGAACTTGATATTACGAGATGCTTTGGGCGCTGGTTCGGCCTGTGCGGCCATATTAGCGCCAGACATCATCACTTGCATCTTGGCCATCATCTCAAACATCTGCTTTTCCTGCTCGGCAAGTTTTGCCTTCAGTTCGGCGGTCTCATCAACAACCTTGCCGGCAACCTCATTGGTAATAGTATCGCCCCTTACAATTGCCCGATTAGCAGCATCTTCCTTCTTGGGTCTTGCCATGATTTATTTTCCTTTCTATTTCCTTTTATTTTCCATTAGGCACAAGGGGCACATAGCCCCTCATGCCATAGAGTTAATCAATATTGATTACTGAGTAATGGTATACTGGCCAACATAGGCAGCTCCCACGAACTCCGCATCATAGCTCTTGCGCATAGTGAAGTTCTGGGAAATATCAGCGTTCTCATAATACTGATTGCTATTGGTGAGAGCGGTGCTCATGGCCATCACGACAGGCTTAGCAACGGCGGCGGACACGATGTACAGCTTGTCATCATCCAGAGCCATACCGAAGTCGGCAGAGCCAGTAGGAGCCTGGGGCAGCTCATAAACGGGGAAACCATAAAAGTCCTTGACGTAGGTGATGACGGGATTGGCACCATCCAGCATGATACGACCACCCAGAGAACTATCGGGCAGGACATTCATTAGAGCGGCGGTAGTGCCCATAATCACAGGCTTAGCCATCATGTTGTAAGCCTGGACGCGCTGAGCCAACTTCACCAGCTTAGCACCATCAAACGCGCCAGATTCCTTGAACTGGGCAGGATAAGTACCAGCCGCCAGACCAGCATTCAGAGCAGAGATGATTTCACGGTTCATGTCAATCTCAATAGCGATGACAATGGCGCGAACAGCCTCCGCCAGGTCATCCTTACCGGCATACACACGCACCATATCCACATAAGTGGTAATGATGTGCTCAATAGGAGAGATGATGATGTTACCATCATACTTCTTCTGACGGAAAGAAGTACGTTCGCCGCGTGCGCCCTTGGAAACGGTGAACAGGGTCTTGGGAGGAACCTTCAGATTAACCACATCGCCATAACCGACAGTGCGGAAATCAACAAAGGGGGCAAAGGTAGCACGAACATAACCGGGCAGAACCACATTCACCATAGCATTCACAATAGCGAAATTCGCATACTTGACCATGGGGTTAGCGAAGAAGAAGTCCTTATTGGAATCATCCATTTTGCAGCCAGACAGGCGCTCCAGTTCAGCAAAGTAGGCAGTACGCACCTTAGCAGACTTGTCAGCCAGACAGACGGTCTTATCGTAAGCGCCCATGTTCTGGCCCCACTCTTCGGCGGCTTTATGATTATGGTAATCAGCAAAAGCGACATAGCAATCAGTGTTGCCGTTCGCAAAGGCAATAATTTCGTTGGAAATAGCCATATTTATAAATCTCCTTTATCAAATTATAGTATTATTTGCTAAACCTACAATTAGGCCAGCTTCTGAAGAATCCATGTCTTGACCAGCTCAGAGCCGCAGTCGATAGTGTGAGTGCCCAGAATAATAAAGTGAGCACCAGAAGCAGCACCGGCAGTCAGCTTACCAGAAGCCTGGACGGTAGCATGAGTCTCTGTGGTAGGGGCGGCAGTAAAAGCAGCGGCATTAACCTCGATGCAGTCGCCCTTAACCAGACGCTTGACAGAGATAGGCTTGCCAGCCTCATTGTAGAAATAACGGGGGTCATCATAGACCTGTGCCTCAATGCCATAACCCTGAGCGGGAGTACCACAAATCAGGTCAGGACTATTGGTAGCGGTCACAGCAAACTCATAGCCGCCATCAGACTTCAGGCCAATGTCGCCCAGAGCAACAAAAGTGCAGTTATCCATATCGGTCTGAGAAATGCCAACATAATTATAGGCATCGACATCCCAGAAAGCACAGTGAGTGCCGTTAAAAATAGCATGGGTATTAGCCATATTTATAAATCTCCTTTATCAAATTATTTTTTTCTTACAGTCTATCCCATACACTGGTAGACTTGGTTTTCTTAGTTCCAATAGGCGCAGCAAAGCTAAACACGCCCATATCATCCTTCTTGACAGACTTCTTTACCTCGCTAAAGCAAACAGCCTTAACCTTATTGCTCCAAGCGTCAAAATTCGTCTCATCACATGCCAGACCTTCCTCACGGAAAGCGGCAAATTGCTCGTCATTGACAAACGGCTTGATTTCTGCCATAATAGCCTCGACGGCGCAAGCGTTCTCCTTAGCCACAACCGCCTTCTTATATTCACGCAGGTCGGCCAGCTCGGTATCACGCTCCATGATGATATTGTCGCGTTCCTCAATGTCCTTTTCAAGCTGGGCAATCTTAGCCATCATCTCGTCCGCGGACATCTTGGTTTTGTCATCATCGTCATCCTTGTCGTCGTCATCGTCCTGCTCAGCAAAGCGATAATCGGCAACATTCTCGGGCTCGGCAAATTTCTTGATATTGTCAGTCTCAGTGAATTCCTGTTTGACCTCAACGACCTCATCGGCAACGGTCATGCCATCCTCTGTCAGACTAAAATCAAGGCGATACAGCTTGCCTTCGCGGTCACGCAGGACTGCAAATTTCTTGTTATCCTCTTCAAACACGCCGACAATGCTATATTCCCAATGACGACCTTCGTCGATTTCACGCCACAGACGACCCCACATATCACCAATATCAACAACGGCAAATTCAATCTCCTTAGACATCTTCTCCTCCTTTCCGTCAGTATCGTCCAAATCAAGCTTCTTATAAATTTTCTCGATTTTATTCACAACCGCATCCTCGCCCTGCTGTTTAGCATATGCCAAAGCAGATGCAAGACCATAGCGATTATAAACAAAAGCATCACCCTTGAGTTCCATAATAGGGTACTTAAGGTGCTCAGACGGCGCATCCTCCCAGCCATCCTCGACCAGCAGGTACACATCCTTGACAAGCTTGGCGCGATTAGACGCCTCCATAATTTTATCTCTCAGGGCGGCTTTATCAACGCTGCCCCAATCGGCATCAGACATGGCCTCTTTAGACTTGTCAACTTTATAAGATTTCTTTTCAGCCATAGATTGTTTCCTCGTTTCAACAAATTTGGTTAGATTAGATACGGCATCACCATGACGCGCACGGTAATAATCCTCGGCGTCGCTTTCACTGAACCGCACAAACGTAATATCGCTTTCAGGACAGCTGGGTTTAACACGTTTGCCAAGTACAGTCACGCCCTTAATGCTAAAAGACTCAGCCTCATTTTCATCATCTGGCTTCATAGTGAATTTCGCCTCGATGCTAACTGCGCGTTCATTGTCGTTTTCAAAAATCTCACAGAAATCAGCCGCATATCGCTTACTAATAATGGCATCACAATATGCACGCAGATAACCGTTATCATCTTCAACGAACTCAACATCTTGGTCTTTTGGAATCATACCCACAATGTGCTCATCGGTTTCATGCGTAGTTGCATCACCCATAAACATCTTGGCAACAATCCACATACCAAGCGCAGACGGCGCGGATGCCCGCAGACAATCCTCGTCGATGCCAATACCATGGCTGTTAGGGCGAGTAGAAATAAAGCCCAATCTGGCAATACTGAACTCTTGCTCATCATAATCGGAAAATTCAATCCGCTTGATTTCTTCGACTGCAAAATTGTATTCTTTCTGCAATCTCTCTCCTCCTTTCTTCAAGGATAGCAAATATATCAAAGATCGATGCCGTTATCGGCACAGAACTTCAACAACTTTTTAGTGCGCTTAAACCACAGGCTACCATCATCATCTTTCCATTCAGGGAAATTTCCTGCCCGATGTGCCATAAGCGCATATTGCCCATCAAGGCACACATACTTGCTGGTATCAGATGGAGTGCCAAGCCTAATCATTTAGTTGTCCTCCTTCAGAATCCAGAAGTCAGGTACGTCGTGGTCATAAGCGCCAATTCTTTCCTCGCCATAAACATCCATCTTGTCCCGAAGCAAAATTACTTGCTCTGTGATCTCATTTACATCCTCAAGCATATCCAGTAAGTCGGCATAAACATGGATGTCGTTATTGTCCAGAGCGATTTTGCATACACCCATAAACATGGTTTGGAAATCAATGACGCGCCGTTCAACCTCAGCTATGATGTCACTGGCTCGATTATAATTCTCAGCACCACTTGGTGTCTCGCCATAGATAACGGAGATGTTGTAGCGCTCAAGCGTCTGTTCTCCAATTTTATCACTTAGTGCAGGGAACCAGTGAGCAATACCGTGGTGGATAAGATTAGACGTCTGGTTCATGGCAAACTTGACATTTAATACCGATACCATGCGGTCGAATTTGCGATTCTCAACGAAACACTGCTTAATCAGCTCCATCAGCGCATCTTGCGTATTTTTAGATACAATCATATTATTCATCCTCATTCAAGCATTTCGCGGCTTGCCTCCGTTGAATCATTAACAGTTCCCTCTTCACGAGGACGACCACCAACATTGTCAGTAGCGCTTGGAGATGTAAATGTATTCATAGGCAACTGCCACAGCTCATTCCATCCAGACCATTTGCTTTCTTGCAACATACGCTCAAATGTCTGCGGCTTAACACCCATAACCGATGACCATGCGGCAGGCGGCAACATCATGCCCTTTTCGGCATACTTAATAATACGGTCAAGTCGCTCTTTGCGTTCAAACGAATAGTTGCTACCATTAAACTCAAATGCCCACTTATATTTCTTGGTCAACTGGTTGGCATAAAACTCCATGAAATTGCTAAACTGATAATATAGTGGCTTCATAGTTTCATACACATCACGCAGACCAGCTTCAATCTCAGCGTTGGACTGACGGTCAGAGCTATAAATAACACGACTTACGCCAGAGCCAACACCAGCAGATGTAGCAAGCTGGTTGGAATACATGTCGGCGTTTTTATCCTCGAACTGATAGAATTTGATATTCTCCGTAGGAAGCGCCGCCAGCTTAACGGTATTACCAAGGCCAATCTTCGCCTTTTTCATAAAGCCGCCAAGCACGTCCGGAGAAATTGCAAACTGATTTGACTGTGTGCCTGACTTAGCATTGTCAAATAACCTAATTTCACCTGCCAGAATGGCATATGCCGCCGCTATATCCTTGTCATATTGCAATTTCTCAATCTCGTCATTGCGAATGGCATTCTTGAGAAACGGCGCAAGGAATGGGGTTGTATTGAAGTTGCTTAGATTCGCCTTGAAGCACCATGCGCCATCGGCAGGACTTGTCTGCGTCCACATGGCGTATGTACCGTTTCGTTCATTTAGCGGATTAGTTGGACGATAATTCTCAATCGGCCGTCCATCTGTACCAAATACACGATTATAGTAGCGGGTAAATGCAGGATCATAGCCAGCAAGGTCGGTTCCAGGCATAAGGAAATAATTCATGTCAAAGTCAAACAACAATCCTTTTTCCCAATATCCTGTCAACAGACAATATTCCTGCGGCAATGTCTGCAATGCAAACTTCATGCCACGATTACCCCACTTGGTCTTTCTAAACCAAGTAAAATAGACCTCGTGCGTCATAATCTGCTTGACGACCTTAGAGAACTCAGACTTGTAGTCAAACTTATCAAGGAACTCATATATACGCTTCTTATCGGCGACATAAGCGTCTGACTCATAATCCGCTTGAGTGTATGCGTTCTTGCAAACTGGAGTCAAATCAAATGCAAGTGCATTACAATACGCTTGCAGAGTACGAGAAAATATCATGTCGTACATCTGCATAAATTCCATATAGCTCTGGATATTATCTGCGTTTTCCTTATATGACGCAAGTGCCTTACGAATAGAATCAGCGGTAGGCGTTTTAGCGTTATTGTTCAGCCCCTGCAACAGAGAATTACTAAGTTGCGGCGACCAATAGCCAAAAGTATCATAAGCATATAATGCCTGAGCAAACTCAGTGACGGCCTTTGCTTCTTGGAATGTCACAAGTTTTTCTTCCATACATTCCCTCCTTTCTTAAAAATGTGCACAACAAAGCCCGCTTATTCAGCGGGCACGTCATCTTTGTTATAGTAAGCAAGTCCTAAGTCTTGCCATTTTTGCGGTATCGCATCTTCTCTTAACCATCTTTGCATCGTTTTTCTATTTACTTTGTAATGGTCAGCACAAGCTCCACTGTATTCATATACAACACCTTCACAAATAACGGGTATGGCCAAATTATGCTTACCGCCAGCCATCTTACCTTTCAAGGCCGCACTCAGTTTTGCCTTAGTAACATCCGAAAAGTGCTTGCCTTTGTTAATGCCATCATGCGTCTTAAAATACTCTTTTTTAGCATCCGACATTTTCTTACGCATCTCTGGCGGAAACTCTTTGCCGTGCCAATAATTCTGCTCACCGCAAAACCGCTTACCATAGAAATAATTATTTTCTCCTGCGGCTACACCACGTTCTTTTCGCGTTTTAGAAATCTTAGCCTTTTGCTCATCACTCATAGATTTACCAAAATTTGGATTATTTTCTCCAGAAAATGCTCTAATCCAAGCAAGTCTTGATGCTTCCCAATCCTCGGCAGACACCTCATATTCTCTGCCATTGGCATCGGCATTATGACTCATCATCCACCATGCAATTTGTGCTTCACGACAATCTGGATTATCAAGAGCGAGCAACTTATGAGCCTCATAATGCTCTGAGCCAATCAGGTCAATTAGATTACTCTCATCGTTAGTCCCGCCAAGCGACTTCATTACAATATGATGCCGTTCTTTCACACCATCATAATCGTCAATAAATCTACTTCTCGTGTCTAAAATGTTTTGAATAAATTCTGTATACGTCATAATATAAGTCCTCCCAAACTTAATATTTATGAAGCGGTAATCCGATTGTGGGAGCAATCGGAAAGGTAGCTACTCCCTGTCCCGCTTTATTCAATTATACCACATATTCTACATTTTGTCAAGCATTATTTTATCACCATACAAGCTGCAAGCTATCTACATCAAAATCGTCTTGTTGGTCTTGACGTTGCCACTCATTTTCGATATAATCAAATATGAGCAAACCCATGGCACAAGTAACCGCACGGTCACGATGTCCACCACGAGGCGCTTCCAGCTTAATTTGGTCGTTTTTTATCTCTGTCTTTAGGTTAACAGCTTCAGATATAAGCAGGTCAGTTTGACCATATGGCGCAAGAGCATTAGCCAATTGGCCAGAATCCATCTTAAAATAATCGCCGCTATCCTCAAGTTGCCCCTGTGCATCCATCATGCCAATAAGCAACTTAACAGTGCCGCGTTCAAGCCGTCGTTTCATAGACCGCCAATACGCTGTATTCAATGCCGCAGTGCCAAAAATTGGTATAACACAATGAACGGCATTGGCATCAACAGCGTGTGATCGATAATAGTCCAACTTATCATTTGGTGCTACATGATATTTCGGCTCATCTGCAACTGTAAGTCCAGAAGATGGGATATATGACCCATATGAGCCCGTATACGTCTTACTCAGCGAGTTCAATACAGCCTCACCACCAGACCTGCCATCTGGCACAAGATAATCCGCATCATATAACCAATATAACTCTTTAAGCCGATTAGCACATCCATCAGCATCGTCAGCCGTTGGCAATCCCTCTATATATTCTATATGGCAGTCAAAATGGTCTTTTCGCCATATGCCAGCTATACAGAACGCAATACTGTTATCGCTTTCATTGGTCTTACTTTTTGTTTCAGTCCATGCAAAGTCGGACACAACCATGCGGATTTCTCGCTCTTTCTTCTTGCGATTATCGACTTGATTACCCATGATAAAATCTATTGGCGTCGGCGGTGTAAAACATCGCTCAAGCACCTGATTCTTCTTCAGCGATTCAAGACTAAAGAACGCGTCCTCTGTATTGCCCACAGCCTCATTTAGATAGTTCATGCGAAACTCAATGTCCCCATTGATTTTCTTTGCACGGCGATAATCGCCCCATGTTTTGAGGTTGTTGTCAATACTTACAAAGAAATCCGACGCCTCAACATTGTACTTGGTGCGCTTATCAGTATAGTAACCAGATACACAATCTTTCCACGTCTTATACCACCACATAAATGAATAATAAGACGATGTTAGATAAATTGCTTTAGACTCTTCTATCCATCTCTTATCTTTGCCATATTTTGGGTTGCTTAAATATGCAGCCTGACGAGGAAACAACATACCGTCAAATATATCGTCAATATCGCCCTTTTTCATAATGGCACATTCATCATATACTGTAAATGTGCTTCGACTACCTTTAGCGCTCTGCGTAGGAGCAAGCACCTTCAATGTTGAGCCGTTTAGCGTACACTTAATTACATAACAATCAGTTGGCTTTGTAATGACCAACCATTCTTGCTCATAATAATATCTGAGCAATGGCGATATCTTCAAGATAAGTTCAGCAAGGATTTTATCCTCGACGATTTTATTGGCTTGGTCAGACGTTGTTGCTGTAATAACAACCCAACTATTTGGATATAGCAACATCTTGATAATTGCCGCCAATGCCGTAATAAATGACTTTGCCGTACCACGGCTTGCTCGCCAAAAGAACACATCAGACACACCAAGCAGATGTAACGCTCTACGTTGAAACGGTTTAAGTTTTATTCCTAATGCAAGTTCTGCAAAAATTTCCCAGTTTCTACGAAATAACGTACACCATTCTATCACATTAGACTCGATTTGTTCGTCAATATGTCCCTGACTATCAACAACCCTATTAAGATTGTTTTGCATAAATCTGCGCCTAAGCGCACCGGTTGCAGACTTCATTTTTCAGCCCTCGGTATATCAGGATATAGGCGACTTTCCGCAATTGCGTTTTGCAAACAACGCATATCTTCAGCGCGGTCTTTCTCATAGCCACATAAATCAATGAATTTTTGCAAATCTTCACACTCGGCGGGCTTGCTTGTCTCAATCATGGCGGTTACTTTCTCAAAAGCAATGCGCGAATCCGACTTGTCGGCAGCATTTGCGAAATCGGCAATTTTTAGCAATTTCATAAGGTCGGTAATTTCCTTGGTCGTCTGACCTTTTTCATCATCGCCCTTAAATTTGCGCAATTCGGCCTTACACAAATCTCGATAACGCAACATCATACCAACATCCATATCAGGAATATCAGCAGTATAACCATCAAAATAATCGTCAAGCTGCTCATAATCCTCATCTTCAAAATCAGCGCCCCATGTTTTAGCCCATACCTTGCGCTGTTCAGCAATATCTGCGTCACACTTCTCAGCATCAGCAATTTCATCCTCAGTGCCAATATGAATAAAATCGCTCAATTGCATATCACTATCATAACAACCTTGATATTTCTTGCCGCAATCCTTGAGCAATGCAATATACGTCAAGAATAAACTTGGCTTACGACCAGCACCAAGCGGCACTTGCTTCAACTGCTCAAGTGTGGCATCATATATCTCACGCACCATAGGCAGGTCATTGGCCATACATACAGCCCATAATGCCGCACCCTCATTTCCAGTTGCCGCAAGAGCATCCTTAAATTTGGTTGTACAGCACTCCTTGCACATATACATATATCCGAACTTAATGGGGTTAGAATGGAACGTCTGCTTGTCCTTGGGCTTTTGGCAACAGCCACACAACCGCTCCTTAGTCCTATTATATTCCATTTATTTTCCCTTTCTTTCCAATAGCATAAAAGTGAGCATAGCATCGCTACACCCACCCATGCCCAATATTCAATTGTGCAACCAGTATCGCTGTTGCTTCAGCGACTTAGCCGAGATTAGACCACCATCCTTTCATACTTCGACATTTCGTCAGTGGATGCAAGTACAATGGCCTCCTTTCTAATTTTTGCGCCTCATCTTATTCCACCCACGCATGGCGCTATGTTGGGAATTTACCAACCGCTGTTGATTAGTAGCGATGAGCATTTACGCTCTGCTCAGAGCATCTTTTTTAGTTCCCATATCTAAGGGCTATCGAGTCGCTAATTTATATGCCGCCACACGACAGGTCGGCAATCTTTGTTGGCTTTAATGGCGCGAACGGTCTTAGCGGCATTTGTGCGACAAACTCACAGCCGCTCAAGTTCGCGTGTCGATCTATCCAACCTTCCCATGCTGAGCCATGTGCCCCACAAGCATACATAGCATCCGCCAGTATGGAAAGAACTGAATCAAGTTAATTCAGTACATATTTTCTTTGCCACGTCTTTTCGCCATCTTCAAACATCATAAAGATGGCTCCAGCTCTTGACATCTTGCGGCATCTTTTGCTAAAATCATCAATGCCGACAATGCTGGGACATCGAACAACCTCTTTCTCAGTATTCAACCCAACACCAACCGTCTTATTGTCAAGATGATGGAAGTGCCCCATCAGCAAGATATCAATATCAATGCCATGGTAATCCTGCCAGAAATTCAGTTCCTCCAAGTCTCCCTTAGCATCATCACCATGATAAGCAAGGATGTTGACGCCTTGGATGGTCTTAAATCCACATTCGGCATATGGCGCAACTATGATGTTTGGATTATCACGCAGACGCAACACCACAAATTCGCGGATAATACGCCCGATGTTCTCTTGTGGGAAATCGCCCTTGCGCCCATTTAGCAATCGCAATTCGCAGTGATTGCCGCCAAGACAGATATACTCAATCGGCACCTCAAGTTGCTCACCAAGCTCGACAAGCCAGTTGCTGATATATTCGGCATACTGCAACGCTGAATCAATCACACCCGCCTTGAGCTTAACAAGATCGCTCTGCCTAATCATACCCTGAATGGCGTCCCCCATATCAAATACGACAAGGTTGTCATAGTCGGCGATATTGTACTTGTCATCCACCATCTTACGCATCAGCATATTCATGCGAGATTTGAAGATGTCAGGGCTGTACATATTGACCTTCTCACCGAACAGCGTCTCCATATCAATGATGGTGCCATAGTGCTCGTCGCCGATACATAGAACGCCCGTGCGTTCATTAACTTGTTTAGTATCAAAGACGCGGCTGAATTTGATTGGCTCAAGCCGATTAATAGCCGCTTCAATCTCCTCACCAAACATCTCAAGTCTGGCATCGGCACGTCTATTAGCCGCCCACTCCAAATTCTCGGTGCGCAACTTTAACCGAGATTTATCCAACTCGTCAATAGCTGCTCTAATCTCAGCAAGTTTATCTTTATCATCTACTTGCTCAATATCGTCATTTTCGGCGTTTTGAAGAATTTGAGAGACCATCTGGTAGCAACGTCTCAAATTTTCTTGTCCGTACCTAACTGCGCCAAGCAGAGCCGTTGACCATTCCTCATAGCCAATCAACCCATCCTCTACGGCATTAGTGACCCGTTGAGCAAAAGAGATGTAGGACTCGCCTATTTCCCTTTTTATTTCCATATATTTTCCTTTACTTACTCAGCAGCTTAGTCCATGTACCGTTACCAGCAATGCCGTCAGCGCCAAGCTTATATTTTGTTTGAAATTGCTTGAGGGCATATTCCGTCTTAGTGCCAAAATCGCCATCAGCTGAACCACACGCAAAGTTGTAGCCGTTCAGCATAATTTGCAAAGTCTTGACATCATTGCCCGCCATTCCCTTCTTCAGTTGCCGCACCTTCATGTTCAGATAGGTGTCAGTCGCAGGTGCAGGAGTCGGTGTCACAGGGTTGGGATGTTCAGCTTTTTCAGCCGCCGTATATGCAGGTCGGCCATATCCCACAATGTTAGCATAATTCAGTGGATAAGATTTTGCACATACGCCACCACCATTGGCAATCACACCAGATGCACCACTGGTATTGCCCTCAACCGTATATACAGTAGTAGCGTCTACGCCGACAACCAAGCCAGTATGCGCATATGCGTAGCTTGCCGACTTGAAAAAAATCTGGTCGCCAACTTGCGGCGTCTTATACCACTGGCCTTTGGCTTGGTAATATTGCGCACTATAATTGCATCCAGCACCCAGCGATTTTTGCGGTTGACACAGCAACCGCAATGCCTCATCCACTCCAAAGGTCTTAACAAACAGCCAATCGTTGAATGTATCACAATTATGGACACCTAGGTTATTTACCGTGTATGTATGGTCGCCGTCAGTAGATAAGGTGTATACAACATCACTTCTTAGGTATTCACCTTTGAATTTGATTGGCACAAGTACATCTTTATCTCTTTGAATGAAAGGCTGACACCATTCGTCATCATTTTGGTTGATACCGCAATTATAAATAACCTCTCGTTGATTAAACGTTCGGTAAGCATTGAGACGCTTATCAAAAATCTTGCCCTGTGCCGGTCTCCTTTGAACGTTAATAGCACAGCCAAGTCCTAAGTCAAACAAAACTCTAGCGATTCCCGTCACAAGCTCGGAAGAAACAGAATTAAAAGTGTCGCCACTTCCATCAGCAGTTAAATATCCATCAAGAAATACGCGCTTAGTTTCTTCGTCGCCAAAGAGTACGCAAGAAGGGACTCTCTTGTTTGCCGCACCAATCCCACAATCTCTTAGAGCTTCAAACAGCTCCTCATGTCCGGTTTTATGAAGGGTGTATTGTAAGCATGTACGAGAATCATAGTCGGCATCTCTACGTGCATCAATATGTTTTTCAAGCTCTATTGCTTTGTCATTGTTTGCACAAACAACAAAAGCGCCTCTACTATAATATCCATCCCCTACATAATAGCCAAGAACCCAAATATCATCATAAGACATGCCATTCTCATAAAGACAAGGAGTATGAGGACTCGATATCACGTCCCCTTTATTAAGAGATGCTATCTCATTAAAGCCCCATTCTTTGAACCCTTTCTTTCTATTCCATTTATCTACACGCTTTTGAGACAGGAACTTATGGTCTGGCGTCACACTGAATGGTAGAGCCCCATAAACACGCGCATCGATAACCTCTGCGTCATGCACGTCAACATTAACAATAGTATTAAATCTATCGCCATGCGCACTTAATACTCTATCGCCAATCTCAATGTCTTGAATACGCTTATAACCATTATCAGTTAAAACCAATGCGTCCTTTGTAAAGCACCAAGCATATCCCTGCTTCTTGCCATTATAAAATCCAATAGCGTCAAGGTCGCGAGCATATTTCGTATAATTGGCACTGCCCGCATTTGCCGTCTTATCGTCCAGCTGAGCATTGGACGCCTTTTCAAGATATCCAATCTCGCTCTTAGCCAAAGCCACCAAATCTTTAATTGTCGCCGTTTTGCTCACCTCTGTTTTCTTATACCCATTTAATCCACGCGATTTAATCATCGCCGGATAATCGACCAACATATAATCTTGGTCGCATACAACACCAGCCACTTTATTAGACCGGATTTGATTTGTCTCACCGCCAAATTGCCACATGCCGTATTCGCCTGGATATGAGCATGATGTCCACCATTGAGCAATCCAATGCGGATATGCCGTCAGCTCATCATCATACATATAGTTAGCAAACATCGTCTTGCTGGAATATACGCCAACAAGCCAGCCTTTGGCCGTCAGCGTATCAACAAACGCCTTAACAATATCCGTCAATGCCCGTTTGCCCAATGCCAGCATTGCCTTGTTTTCCACGTCCACATATACAGGTAGGTCGAATTGTCGGCCTTTCAGGCATTGCTCATAAAAATAATTAGCTTCCTGCACGGCTTGACCCTTACTCAGCGCCTTACTAAACCAATAGCACCCAACTGGCAAACCCAGCTTTTTGGCGTTATTATAATTGGTCACAAATTGCCGGTCTACATATAGGCCAGAGTCGCCACCGCCTCCTTTGACGACGACGAACTCCACACCCTCAGATTTGGCTTGTTGCATATTAAAGTCACCTTGCCAGCGGCTTATATCAATGCCAAATTTTTTCATTACTGCTCAGCGGTCTTAGGGATATTCAGTTCCTTGGATGCCGCGATGATATCATCAATCATCTTGCTGACGCTGGCCTTAGCCGCATCATCATAAGGATAGTCAATGCTCTTGGCGGCGGCTTCAATCTCGCCCATGACCCATGCCTTCTTGGCGGCACCCTCGGTAAACTTACGCTCAGCCTCAGTCATCAGGTCGATGACCAGCTTCATCAGCTTGCCCCAATTCTTCTCCTTAATTGCCGTCTGCACAACACTCACCAGTTTAACAACCAGAGGGATGCACACCGCCAGCCCACTCAGGATGCTCACAATAGTCTGTACCCAATCCATACCTTATAATCTCCTTTTTTTACATATTAACGTTAATATTGTCAGCGTCAAAATCAAGGCCGACGCCAAGCTCCTGTTCTTTTTTCGCCTTTTTAATGGCGAGGTCATATATATCACTGGCCTTAGCCCGCCATACATAAAAGCCCAATGCCGCCGCAATCAAGCCCACGACGCCAGTGCCAATGTACGCAATCGGCGTCAGATCATTCAGCCTGTGCATCTCATAACATGCCCATATCAGAAATGCAGATGCCAAGAACAGTACATATGACACTACACACTTGCTGTATGGCTTCTTAATCAGCCTCTTCGGTTTTGCCATGCTGTTCTTTCATCTCCTTCAACCTTGTTGTAAAGTCAGCCTTAGCCTGTTCCTTTTCGCCATCAGCCACATTCTTCAGTCGGTTAATAGCATCAGCCTTTGCAATACGTTCAAGATCGCGTACCGTCAACTGCTTATTCTTGGCCCGCTTGCGGTACTTCTTTGTCACGCCCTTCATGTTGCAATCATTGACAAACGTGTCACACGCCGTGAACACCGGCTTGATATGCTCAGGCACCAGATATTCCTTAATATCACCTTCAGGCGTTACTTGCTTTTGAACGTATTCTTTGATTTCCTTGGCATCGAAAATGCCAAGATTCGGCACACGACAACATCCGCTCAGATAGACCTCCTTGGCAATAACCTCAACAATGGCATCCACATATCGCCGCGCTGTTTGAGCCGTGCAATCAAGCTCACGAGCTACCAGCCGATACAGCTCAATATCACTCGTCCTGCTGCTCATCATCGACCTCCTCGTCAATGTCTTGCCAGTTTAATCGACGTTTCGTATTAGGATGGTATTCATCCAGCCATGCCAGCCATTCTTCTTTAGTACAGCTCTTGCCATATACAGTACCAGTCTTGATACCCTGCCTCAGTGACTCTTTCGGCGTAACCGCCAGCGTATAATATCCAGGGCGGTCAGGAAAATAATGCCGCGTCTTTGTATATCCATCCCAATACTCACCGGCTGGACGAGGCGGGTGGTCACGGAAGGTCAAAATGGCCAAATCGGCAATGCCGACCTCAATGCCATTACATAGAGCCTCCCGCATTATATCTCTATGTGCATCCATAATTGCCATTACAACTTGTCGGTTTTGATGGGTGCGTTTGATGATTTCATCTCGTATTTCTTTATGCGATACCCGGGGATGTTTACCCATAAATATTGCTCCTTTCCCTATTGGTTATATTAAATATTGTGGTCAAAACCCGCAAAGCTAGTAATATCAAGGGTTTGCGGGCCATTCGTTTGCGCAGTTTTTACTGGTGACAATTCCCAAATACGCAACTTACGTTGTTTCTCTGCGGCATTATAGCACTCATCACTACAATATGTAGTGTTGGCGTTATTCCTCGGATTAAATCTTCTCCCGCAAATAGGACAAATTTTACCTAACCCAACAACGTTACTGCGGATGTTATTGACGATGTCCCAGCCAAAACAATCCCATAACAGTTTCTTGTTGCTGGCTTGTTTAACCGTATACAAGTATGCCACGATGCTATTGACAACATACGCCAACTCAGCACCACTGTCAGTTAATATACGCTCACGCATCATCATAGCGGCATATGTGTCTGCTCCCTTAACATTATCATTCTCGACATTAAACTGATGCTGATGCTTAACCCAGTAGTTGTACGCCTTGATGGCTGGTGCGTCCTCATTGACAGTGTATTCGCCGCCATCTGTCAATACGCGCCAATCAAATTTGCGGATTGCCTTACTGTACTTAACACGACTGTCAGGTATGGCTTTACTGATGCGATTCATGGTGCTGCCATTAGGCGGCTCAACCTGCCAATCCTCCTTATCTTTGGCGTACTTAAAAAAATATGGTAACTTAGCTCGTGTATACGACTTGATGATATTGTCGATATCTTTGGGTGGCTCAGACTTCCATAGAGTCTTTGCATAATCAATGACTTGATTGTTTTTCATTGTCAGCCACGCAATGACTTTGATTTGCTCATCAGTTAAATCTCGGCCACTGTTCTTAACCTTAGATATCGCATTACTAATCGGCCCAATCGAGCCGCCAGTATATGCCATACTGACGCCCTCATACAATCTGTCGGCATCAATCATGCCGCCGCGAGCCTTTTTTAAGTCGTATGACAGCGGAACAATACCAGTCATATTTCGCTTCGCCACAGATGTCAACGTCTTATCCCTAACCACAAGGCTAATATCTCCATCAAAATCTTGCTGCAATATACGACTAATCATGTCATGACAACTAAAATACACACATTTAGTTTGACCAAGCCATTTGTCCGTCAATGCATTGCGACGATTAACCCGAACAGCATGTTCTTGATAAAGATGCGGACTCCGCAAACAATCAAGTTCGTCGCCGTCTTTGAATTGGTTGGTATACACCTCGCCATCTGCTAATAAACCAGTCGGGAACTGTTCACCCTTGAACAGCCATTCACAAAACGCCACTGGGTCTGGCGATATAAGAAGATACTTGCCGTTCACTCTAAGCCGACCGCCACGCGATTGCTTAACTAGTGACTTCTTGGTCTGCTTGAGGATTTCTTTGTTGTATACATCACGGAATAGCTCTGGATATAGCAACAACGCCTCTTGCATTGGCGAACGATTTTTATTATACTCGGTAGCTCCAAGCAGCCGCATAGTCGTTTGATAATCTTGTCCGATTGATTGGATTTCATCAACGGTTGGCTTAATAAATCGCTCAATCTCATCATCTGTCATATCGCTCAAAGATTGCAACATCTGATAATTTATCCGCGCCTTGGGAATATAATCATCCTCTACCTTACAACAGCCGAAATAGCAACCATACGCCTTAAATCGCGCCTTATAGCACTCCCAAGAATTGTAAAACTTGTAAAGCTTAAACATCGATTTTGTTAAAATGCACTGTATGTCATTAAGTACGATATTCCATTCTTTGCCGTAGATATCACGAATAACCCATTGGTCAGGCGTACATTCCTCTCGCAAATATCGTTGAAAATCAAAAAATGTCACAAGCCCCTTAATCCAAGGCGCTCTAACAATCTTGCTCTTCCATCCTTTTGTGCAACACATACCCCATCCATCGGTTTCGGCAATGACCGTCTCAGATGTTTTTCGTGTAATGCTGTAATCCGCCCAATCAATAAAATCAGATTCGGAAGTGACCGGCATCTCAAAGTCATCAACAACAATACATTTGTCAATGTCAAAATCTTCAATGCGGTCAGTAGCAGACGACATCAGCGATTTATAGCTAAGTAGCTTATTTTCATTCATACCGCCCATTTCATTGATATGGTCAATTGTTAAGCCGCACATCAATGTTTGCTCGATACGGTTATAGTCTCGTTCGCATATAGCCATAAACCGTTTAGTGCGAATCATACCAGTTCCACACGAATAGAAGATATAATGTTCGCCATTGTAGTTGAAACCATTATGAATAATGCTGTTAAGCACCTCAAAAAAGAACACGTTAACAATCATGATTTTATCGCTACGTTCAAACGGCTTAATCTCAAGATTGCGCGTCAGCTCTGAACAGAACATGTTGATTATATTGCGGTCTTTAATAGCATCGGGATTCAATTCTCTCGTCACATTGTCTTCGAGCGATTGTTTGAGTAAGGCACTCAGCTGCTCTTTGTATCGCTTAATGACACGATTAACAGCAGAGACGCGCCATTCACGATTAACACCGTTGCGCTCTTTGTTGCGAATCATATACAGCTTAACAAGCTTACCGTGAATCTCTTGCTCTTCCGAAGTATAGAAGGCATCCGTTGCTACTGAAGGGATGTAGCAAAATTCAGTAAGTGGCAATCATTTCACCTCTTCCTGCCAGTCGTCATCATCTATATAATCGAACATGACATCGTGCCAAAATTGCCACTCATCATATCCGCTAATTTCCTCCGGCTCTGTTTCCAATCGTTGCCTCCGTGGCGTCCAATCGCGCCAATAAGACATCTCATACCAGTACACAACTTCACCTCCTTATGTATATTATATTATACTATATATCTTGTCATAAGTCAAGATTATATTTATATATAATTATAATTAAATTGTTAATAATTTATGGCTGGACAAATAGCTAAATATATGTTATAATATATATTAACATATAGATAGTTAAGGAAAGGGGTGTGGGGAAAACCATTAGAAAGATATAAACAAATTGTAAACAAAATCATTATAAGATAATGCTTGACAAAAACAACGATTTGTGATATAATTAAATAATGGCGGGACAGAGGTCGCTCCTTTGCTTGTTGCCCTTAACTGCAAGCTAACCGCCAAATTCTAACAATCTTTAAGGGAGATGCTTTTTTAATGGAAAACAATGCAAAAATCTGGAAGGTCTATAAGTATACGTGTAAACACAATGGGTTGATTTACATTGGAATTACAAGCAAGACTTTAGACCAGCGGTGGGCAGGCGGAAGTGGTTATCGTAGTAACCCAAGATTAGATAATGCCATTAAGAAGTATGGAATAAATGGGTTCACACGAGAGATACTATTCAACAATCTAACACAGGAAGAAGCCGCAGAAATTGAAATTAAATTGATTGCAGAGTGTAATGCAACTGACAAATCTGTTGGATTTAATATTGCAGTAGGCGGTACAGCTCCAATGTTTGGTAGGAAACACAGTGAAGAGACGAAGGAAATGTTTTCTGAAAATCGCAGAGGCGAACACAATCCCTTCTATGGTAAACACCATACCGAAGAAACAAGAAGGCGTTTTAGTGAGCAACGAAAAGGAATTAAACATACAGAAGAATGGAAGCGCGGACAATCTGAAAGATCAAAAGAATGGCATAAGACACATGAAAATCCAATGAATGGTGACCATAGATTTGCCGGAGAAAATAACCCAATGTATGGCAAAAGAGGTGGAGATTCTCCATCCGCCATTCCGGTTATTCAATTAGACATAGATGGAAATTTTGTTAATAGGTTCGAATCTATCACTGAAGCGGCGCAATCTATTGGACTTTATAACGGTTCGCACATAACTGAATGTTGCAAAGGTAAAAGACATAAATGCGGTGGATATATGTGGAGATTTGTTGACGAATACAAGGAGGACGAATAATGAGCGCATGGGTATACGAGTTGCATATGGGCGGATTGAGCGCATCTGACACGCCTATTCCCGACGAGGACTTGTATTGTGAACAATGCAGTGACAGCGATTGGGAAATTGGCGAATTTGACACATTGGCCGATTTCTTGCAATATTGGGCGGATAACATCTATGTAGACGATGGCGATGGTGGTTATCCGCTTAAGGACGTATTGGATGACGTTGCCGAATCGTTTGATGATAAGATGACATATGATGAAGCCGCCGATATTGTACGAGACGCGAAGACAAAGGAGGAGGATGAATAATGTTCCAAGTACAGACCAAAGCAACCAAGAAGCTGGTAGATGTGTATGATGTAAGACGCGATAAAAACGGCTATCCACATTTCCTCGTGTATAAGGATGGTCAGTGGGTATATCTGACAGCCAAGCTGTTTGAACCGTCTTGGTATGTAAAATGCGGTGGCGATGGCTCGTTCTAAACAAGCGGCTGAAACGCCCAAATGCTCAATCTGTGGCAATAATATGCCGATTGAACATGTGGCCAATTTTGAGTATATCACCGGCAGAGCTGAATGGCATCTTCCATTTGCGCCACGCATGAAGATGTGCGGAGATTGCAATACCGAGTTGATTAAAGCTGTAACACGCTGGTATAACAAGGTAAATGCGACAGGAGCATATAACAAACCATGGGTACGATGACAGATAATAATATTGTCGAACTCATCAAACGGCGGAGATTACAAATTCTTGTCCATTCGTGCATTTACTATGAATTTAACGAATCGATAGTTGACGACGCCACATGGGCGAAATGGGCTGTTGAGCTTGAACAACGGCAAGCATGGCACCCAAATATCGCCATGCAGGTTGAATGGGCGGCTGAATTTAAGGATTTTAACCATAGTACAGGACATAATCTGCCGTTGCAAAATGAATGGGTTGTCAGCAAGACAATACAGCTGATACGATGGCACGAAGAAAGAAAGGATGGATGAATATGTATATTGGCGATATGACAAGAGCAGACATGATTGCTAAGTTGAATGCTTATTGTGAACGAAGAATGTATTGTGTAAATGATCCACAGGGATTCAATGATTGCCCATTCTACGGCAAAGATAATCAGAATGACTTTGAGCATATGAGCGATGACCAGCTTGTGGAGTGCTTGGGTAAAATCGGCATCCATGTCAAACCTGATAACGACATTGTAGCCGAAGAAAAGATTGAACAGGCCATCAATGAAATCAAGCCTGACATGGTAGCTCACCCGCCTCATTATAATCAAGGCGGCATTGAATGTATCGACGCTATTAAGTCGGCAACTGTCGGCAAGACCGGCATTGAAGCGGTATGCGTGGCAAACGTTATCAAATACTGCTGGAGGTATGAAGAAAAGAACGGCGTGGATGACGTTAAGAAATCCCGCTGGTATCTTGACCGGCTGATTAAGGAGTTGGAGGCCAAGGCATGAGCAACTGTGGATGGTTCATATATGGCGTACTGGCATGGCAAGCCATTGTGCTGCTTGTGGCGTTGTTTACCAATGAGGATGACCGAGCCGTGATATGGTCTGGCGTTGGATTGGTCGGCTTGGTATTCAAAGGTATTGAGATAGTCATTGGCACTGCCATTGGTTTTGTTTGTAGTCGGCGCTATGTCTCGATGATGCGCAATGTAAAGGATGGCAAGCTGTACTACTGCCCATCATGGCACGACTTGGTTGACAAGTTGATAGAATACGACGAGGCATATAAGTGGGCGGATGAGATACAGTATAAATACAAGCCATCTGATGGCTGGCGTAAGCATGATTGCTGTTTTGGTTGTATAAATCTGCGATATACGCCCATTAAGATCGCTAAAGCTGAAGGTGCAATGCCAGTAGATAAGACCGTACTGAAAGCAGCAAAAAAAGCATGGGATGAATAATAAAAGAGCGGCGGTTAATTCCGTCGCTCTTGCTCTTTTTGCTGATTAAACCAATGAGGCGGATTCGGCGTTATATTGTAATCAATAAATTCTTGCCGCTGGGTGTTTGTGCATATGGCGTCAAGCTGTCTTGTCATCAGTACCTTGCGTTTGGCCTCGGCATTGATAAGCCCAAGTTGGCCAATTCGCTCTTGAACAGCAATCATCATTCGTTCCATGTCCTCGTTCTTCATAGGGCGCAGAACAACGACGCGGCGTATGCGATCACATCCCTCTTGTTCAAATTCGGCCTTTGTATACTTGGCAATTAGCGATTCAAATTCAACCCATTTGCCCTCTGGCATCCACCCAACATCTAAATCACCGACATATGTTGTGTTGTATAACTCGCTCAATGCAGCTACCCACACCCTCTGACATCTTTGTTCCTCATCGCTGCTTGGCTCCATATTCTTGTACATAGTGTATGTGATGCCGTCAATTTCTTTCTTATAATATGCCCTGAATCCAGACCCTCTTAGAACAATGCCACGAGCATCCATTGAATCAATCTTGCGACGCGTCCACAAGTGTAAGATGCGATACACAATTTTGCTCATGTCGGCCATATATGTGAAATTGCGGTTAATTGCGGCAAGCTGCCTTGGATTGAAGGTGTAGCTGAAATTATCATTGACTTCCTCAAACAGTCGTAGCATCTCGGTGTTAGATAAATATAGCGGCTTATTGTCATTAGCCTTAAATGCATGGAACATCGACGCATCAAATAACAGTTGCATCTCGGGCGTATCAAGATATGTGTTGAGGTCAACAACATCGGCATCATATATTTGTTTAATAAAATATCGTTGTGTTCCAGCTATGCGCTCAATCTCACAATATTTTTGCAACTCGGCAAGTTGGGCACGTTTAGATGCCCCGCTCTTAATTGGCTCACCAATCTCTCGGCATATCTGTCCATAGCTCAATTCTTTGCCTTGGATAGACGGCAACTTGGCAATAGACTGCTCTGAAATTGGTTCTTTTATCTTTTTCGGCATAATCATATCCTCCTTAAAATTTGGCTATATTTCAAAATTTGGCTAATCAACGACAATTGATTATAGTATACTATGTATCACTTATTAGCCAAATTTTTTATCGGCCTCTTCCACCATCCTCAATTATACCACATATTGCATAGGGGCGTCAATATAATATTTATATTATTTACATATTATTCATAATTTATTTGATTGAATTGATGGCTTTGAAAGCGTTGATATTGCTGGATTTGCAGATTTACATTACGATTTTGTGCTTTGTATGCTACGTGTTTATATGGTGTGTAAGATTTTGATTATAATAACGGTTATTAGGCGTTTATGTGATGTATGTGCTACAACGCTTTTTCTGTTGCCCAGGAGGCCACCATCCAATACCCTATCCCCCTACTATGTTAATAGGCAATACTTGTATAATTATAGTTATAAAATGGTTTTTGTGAACAAACTGTGAACATGTGGCTTTCTAATCCTAAAACATTGAAATAGTCTGAAATCGGACTATATGCCACCATAGACAATATACCCCCTAGGGGTATACACGCGCATTACATAGCGTACTATTATTTGTAAGACAAGATAAAACAATCATTCATAACTATTTCACACTTCCATTTTACATCAATACAATAATAATAATAATAATGTTTCACGTGAAACACTGTATCATATGTATAATATACTATACAAGTTATCAATCTATATAATCATATAATCTAATACACTATATTAGATACGTAGCTATTAACCATACTACTATCATATAGATATATTATCATAATAACTTATTATTATATATATTGATAATAAGCCGCTGACATATAAGCCGCCGTTATATCAATCAGGCCATGCTATCAATTTATTATACGTGTGAAAACACGCACAAAAACAGCCTGGATTTTTTGTATAAAATGCCTATTGCAATTTACTGTCAACCTGCTATAATAAGACACAACAAAGGCGAACAACAAAAAAATAAAGCCGTAAAGGCCAGAGGTAGAACAATGAATTCACAAGACTTTTTCATCGTCACCGGGCTAATGTTAGCCGCCCTATTTTCCCCCGTCGTCGTGGCGTGGATAGCTGAGAAAATTAATAAAAAGTAAAATTTTAAGGAGGATAAAGAAAAATGAAAGGCAAGAAAATCAAGCAGATCAACAACTTGGTCATCCGATACACCGAGGCATACCAGTATGCCGTTTGGACGCCTAACGGCCGATGCTGGGAAGACAGAATGACTCTAAAGCAGGCAGAAGAGTTTTGCAAAAAAAACAAGGACTTCTTGGCCAAAAAGTAAATTTATAGGAGGTTAATAAAATGAAGTACAAGACTACAGCAAAGGCGATTCGTGAAGACGCTTGCAATCCCCGTTCTGCTGGATATTGCGCATTACAATATCTTTTGACAAATCATAATCCCGTTGCTTATACTTGTGGTGTGTACGGCTGGAATTTTGACGTGTACGAAATCCACGGATTAACGATTTGCACGGGATATCGCGGCATGGTTGGCCAGCGCATGGATCATACCGACGAATACGAAAAGAAGGCGGAAGCCATTTGGTACGGTGAAGCCGGTAAAAATATGACATACGACGAAAGGCGCGAAGCCGTGGAGGAGCTGCTGCATGAGTTTTGCAAGGCCAACGGCGGATATTAAAGGAGGTTAAAACAATGAGAATTTACGATTTGACGGCACAGAACGACGCGAGAAAGTCTTTTTATGGCAAAGCGAAAGTTATTGACCACGAAAACGGTACGTTTGAACTTTTGAGCTATGATACCATTGTTTCCCGTTGCGAAAATGGCAAAATTGAAGAATTCGGCAAATGGAGCCGAACCACAACACGCCACCAGAAGGAATTTAGAAAACAGTTCGAGTGTTAAGGGAGGTAAGAAAAATGAAAAAGTATTATATCGTTTTCGGCAATTTTGCAAATGCTTACAATCTTTTTTGGGTAACGGACGAAGGTTATTACCCCAACGCAGAAAGTTACAAGCGCAAGTTTAACACGGCTGAATTTTTGGCAGACTATCCCAACGCCGAACAAATCACTAGAAAACAAGCAATTGCATACGCAAGAGCAGAACGCAAGCGGCGCAAGGAAAACGGCTATTTTTCCGGTTATGCTGATAGATACGTCCACCCATACGGAGCAGCGTGGCATGATCCGACTTATGCTCACTTGCATACGGATAGCACCGGCGTTATTGTGGAGTAAAGGGGGAAATACAATGCTTTTACGAAAAGATATTGAAGCTATTATGTCAACGCCTGAATTATGGCAAGCGTTCCACGACTTAGAAAAAGCCTATGCTGCACGGCACAATAGCGCAGAAGAAAACGTACAATATAAAGCAATGTTCCGTGTATTTAAGGCACAAGTGGAAGGACAAAAGGGACAAATTATCCCATTTTAAGGAGATTTTAATAATGATTGAATATATTATCCCAAAATATAACGGCTCTGAATGGGTGTATAATATCCGTACAGCCGAGAACCTCAAAGAGGCAAAGCGTTACGTTCTGGAAAATGTTGGCGTTACGGCGTTTAACTGGAGACCATGCAATTGCGAACCAAATGAAAAGTGGCAATATTGCGACTTAGGAAAAGAAGATATACATAATACATAAAAAATTTTTCAAATCTTGTGCAAAATGCCTATTGAAAAAGCCTTTGGAATTTGATATCATACAATTACCGAAAGGAACAAAAAACATTTTTAGAGGTTATATTATGAAATACAAAACTACTACAAAGGCCCTTCGTGCTGGTTCGTGCAATCTTCGTTGTGCTGGTTATTGTGACTTGTCCTATCTGCTACGGGGGCATGAGCCTATCGCTTATACTTGCGGCGTTTACGGCTGGAATTATGATGTATATGAAGTCTATGGCTTGACTATCTGCACGGGCTATCGTGGTATGCCGGGAAAACGGCTTGAAGGCATTGCAGAGGCCGAAGCAGAAGCCCGGAAAATTTGGAGCTGGGAAAATAAGGAAATGACCTTTGAGGAAAAGCAAGAAGCCGTTGAAACTCTTTTACATGAGTTTTGCAAGGCCAACGGCGGATATTAAAGGAGGTTAAAACAATGAGAATTTACGATTTGACGGCACAGAACGACGCGAGAAAGTCTTTTTATGGCAAAGCGAAAGTTATTGACCACGAAAACGGTACGTTTGAACTTTTGAGCTATGATACCATTGTTTCCCGTTGCGAAAATGGCAAGGTTACGGAATTAGGCAAGTACAGTGCAACAACGACACGTCATCAAAAAGCGTTCCGTAAACAATTTGAGCGATAAATAAGCGCGGTTCTAATGGGGCATCCGCTGCAAAAGCCCTATTTCCAGAAAATCAAAATAATGGAGGTATATAAACGATGAAAATTAGAGCATACCAAGAAAGCCCCGAAAATCAGACGCGGCTTCCGCTGGTCGCCTGGCATTGTTACGACGCGGAGACGGGCGACGACTACGGCATAGAATATACCAAAGGCAAAACACGGGAGGAGGTGCGGGAAGAAATATCCTTTGCGTTTGCACTTGATGGCCCGCGCCGTGTATTTCTTTATCTTTTTGACGGCTGGACAAAAACAGCAAAATATAAGGAGGCGTAAATCATGAGCGAAAATGAACGCGGTAAGGTGTATACTTTGAAACAATGGATCACCAACGGCGGCAATATTTCAGACATTGAAAATAAGCCAAATTTTGACGCAAGCGGAAGCGTTGTCGGTATGCGTAAACTATACTACGGGTATAGTTGCGATCTTGTGAAATACAACGGGTATTATTATAAGGTAAACTAATGAGGAGTGTAAAAACATGAAAAATAATCATTCTATCCGATACTATGAAAAGCGGCTGTATAAGCTGCAAAATACCGCCGATGACATCGGCTATGCAATCGATGAAAACAAGGCATACAAAGCCGCTTGCAAGGCGTTGCCGGTACCTGGGTATGATGATACCAGTATCATACCAGAGGCATTTTTTAGGGCTTATATGGCGGCTTGTGAAGCCGTAGAAATGGCAAGAATGGAGCATAAATAATGTTTTATTATTGTAGCTATTCCAACGGGCGGCGCTGTGTTCGCGCCTATGACAACGAAAAGCACGGAGCGCCGCGCGTGGTATCTGACACGACGACTTTTCTTTATCATGACTCTGTCATGGTCTCCCGCGTCTTCAAGTTGGAACGCGCCGCCTTGTCATGGTGGGGAGAGTGGAGCGAAAAGCCGGTTGTCATGCCAGACGGGCGAGAAGTTGTCCCCGCGTGGGAGTTTGGACATAATACGCTGGAAAACGTTTTTATACCGTGGGGCATGGTAAAGGGCGAGTTGTGGCCGGGCGAGTATTAAACAAGCGTAATATAAAACCCGTCACGGCCTCGTAGCGGCTCACAAGGGTAAACATACCGCCCCAATATAAAACAGCGTGGAGGCTTATTAAAATGGAAAAGAAGGCAAGTTGTCGGAAATGGCAGCTTGCTTTCTAGCGTGTCCAGACTTTAGCGATGTAAAGTGCTAAAATATAAAAAAGCCACTCTCCCACCACTAACATGATACCACGATAAAGGCAATATGTCAAGTGGTAAAATTTTTATTTTTTTGAAAAGTTTTTGTTGACAACGGCGGCGGGGTGTGGTAGTATAATAGACAGAAGGGAGGTGAAACGATGAAGGTACAAATTACAAGCTACGGCGTGACGGTCTGGACAGACGACGGCAGATCGTACACGGCAGCCAATGAGGAAGAAGCGCGGGAATTAGCAGAACAGGACAACAAAAAAGAGGACTAAAAAAGGCCGGGACACAACCCCGGCCTTCCTCACGCCACAACACTTTACCACGCTAAAGCACTACATCATTAAATCTACTAACCTGGTAGGCATATGAACTTTAGCACATTAAAGCGTTAAACTTTTCCCAGCTAAAGTGGCTTTATCACTTTCCCGCGCATGTGTGTGCATTACTTGCTTTTTTATTTTCCCCGCAATATGTGGTGGTATTATATATAAATATATCTATATATAGTAGTATGTATGGATGTATATACGCATGTATGGGATGGCCGTATATAGCTCTATAGGCATAAAGTACATGTATATACTATATAGTATAGCGCTGTATGGATAGACATAGAGCCGCATAGATTGATGCACTGAGGTGGATGATGGCTGGCGGAATGTAAATAAATTAAATAAATTACATATACTGAGCTGGCTTTATGTATGGATGTAATTTGGCCGCTTGACTTGGTTATATGTGTTGATGACGGTATGGTGCTATACAACTGGCGACGCTGTTGGTTGAGCTTGTTTGTGGTTTTGTAGATATATGGATGCACATGCAGATTGGTCAATTTGCGTGTAAATTATGCTTGACAAATCGATGTTGATGTGATATAATCATCATGCAAGCGAAAGCAAGTTGATGTGTACATTGGTCGATTGATGAGATGGCTTGCTGTATGCACGACCTGTGGATTTGATTTTTGGTATCAAGTTTGTATGCACAATTTGAAAAATCGAATCTTGAAATCGACAATGGTACACAGAATCGAAAATAGGAAAGGAGGGTGCAAAATTGAAAATCAAATGCAAATTGGAAAATGTAAATCCGGCATTGTTCATCCATGATTACTTGCAGAGCTGTGGAATTGAAAATCCATGTTTATATATCAATGCAGGAATTGCAGATTTACAATCGGCATCATCGTATATCAATATTGATGTTGCTTGTCATCGGCTGCATCAGGCGATTGGGAATCGTGAGCGCGTGCTGGTGCTTGTTGATGAGGATAATGATGGGGTGTGCTCAGCTGTAATCGTATATAATTTTATCAAGTCGCAAGGGTTGAGAGCCAAACCACTATTCCATTATATGGCAAAGGCGCATGGCATGGCGGCTGATAAATCTGAAAATTTGATTCCAGAAATCGAAAAATTAAAGCCGACATTGCTGATTATTCCTGATGCAAGTGCTGATGAGGCAACGTGTCGCCAGCTCAAGTCGATGGGATGCGATACCATTATACTTGACCACCACACATACGATTTTAATTCAAATCTATATGCGATTGTGGTCAATTGTTTGCAACAAGACGGCAATCATAATGCAAGCGGCACATTGGTAACACAGAAATTTGTAGACCGGTATTGCGAATTGTATGGATTGCCGCCTGTGGATAATGCCGATTTGGTGGCAAGCAGTATAGCAAGCGATGTGATGTCGCTGACCAGTATGGAAAACAGGGCGTATTTGAATTTGGGAATGGAGGTAGCAACTAAATGAAATGCGAATTTCATGTAGGCGATTATGTTGAAACAAGTGGTGGGCGTATAGGGTATATCAAATACACTTATCCTATTGCGTTGGGCTATCATATCGTTGTTGAATATCCCAAAGTTATTCAACATTATATTTTAGGCAATGAACTTGAAGATGAGTTTATCCGTATTGGCCAGTACGATTTCACAAAACCTGAACAGCCGAAAGAAATTGAGAAGTTACCCGATGGATATGGCGACGGTTATGTATTGTACAAAGGCCCGACAACTGTTGATGGCACAGTTGAAAATGGCTGGGTCAACGTCAGTGTATTATCCGGTAAAATCAACGAACTGGTAGATGCTGTAAATGAATTGCGAAAGGAGTGCAATAATGGATGAGTTGAAATCTTGCCCTTTCTGTGGAAGTAGCAACATATTGGTGTAGTATCTCTATTTTAGACCATATATCATCTGTGAAAAATGCCATGCACAAATCCCTTGCTATAATACATATCTGAAGGCAAAAGAAGCGTGGAATAGGAGGATGTAAAATGAAATTTATTTTAGGCGACCGTGGTAGCGGTGTGACGACTGATTTTGTACTGGAGGCGGCTAAATTTGGCGGCGTGATTGTCTACCCAACATTTGCTCAGGCAGAGTATGTAAAAAGAAGGGCAGAGCGTATGGGCGTTGACAATGTTGAAGCCGTATCAATTCAAGATGTGATTAAAAATAATGCGTTGAGCCATTATCCTAATGCCAAAATTTTCATCTCTGACCTCAAATATGTGCTGTGGCCTCTGCTGAAGGAACATGGTGCAACCGGCGACATTGAGACCGTGAGCGCAAGCCTGTATATGAGTAACAGAACGGATTCTCGTCATGCCGAATAAATTTTTATCAGCTATGCTTGCCAAGTGGGGGCGTGGCGAAAAATTAACGCCTCATGCCGTCAGTTGGTCGATTGCTCCCAAGATAAATTCTGTATATCGCCTTAATGATGCCGCATTAAAAGAGCAGATGTTCTATGCGTTTTCCGATGAAGCTGATATTGATGACACAATAAAGCTGCTTGGCCGCTGTCACCGTCAGCAATCAGATACGGCACGACAGCTATATCAGGACATTCAGGCCAATTTACGATGCTATCGTAATTTTGTCATTGGAGTGATACCAGCTGAATATAAGGCATATACTGGCCTTGTAGCAGGTCGGCTATGCGGGCAGTATAATAAGCCAGCCATTGTTCTGCGCGAGGTAGGCCCTACATTATGGTCGGGCAGCTTCAGGTCGCCTGTGCCGCTGTTGTCAATTATCAATACAAGCGGCATAGCTCAAGCTCAAGGCCATGAATCGTCGGCTGGAATTGTGGTGAAAAAATCCGACCTTGGCCGATTTTGTCAATGGCTGGATGAGCAACAGATTGATACGACTGGCGATATTGAGGTCGCCGCTGTGTTGGATGTGGCTGATATCACGCTTGAGCTATGTGAGCAGATTGAGCAATATGGGCATCTATGGGGCAAGAATTTGGATTGCCCCCGCTTCTATTCAGAGTTGAACATCCCGCCTAATACCACGGTATTATGTGGCAAAGCTGGCAATACGTTCCGTTTCCCGCCGTTTATCAAATTCGGTTGCACAGAGGAAGAAATTGAGTTGCTTAATAGTGGCGAAGTGCGTATAGATGCTATTTATGAGCTTTCAGTAAATCAATACGATGGCAAATCATATCCGCAAGCGCGAATTGTTGATTGGGAGATAACGCCAACGCGAAAAGAAAGTATATGTTGGGAGGATATATTCTCATGAAGGAATTGCACGTTGGCGACACTATAGGACGCTGGACGATTATAGATGGACCGAAACGAGGCATGTATGGCAAGACAGCATGGTTGTGCCGATGCAGTTGCTTAGATGCTACAGAAAGATGGGTGCTCGATGCTTCTCTCAAGAAAAACGGTAGCTTGTCGTGTGGGTGCCGACAAAGAGAAGAATCTAAAAGATGGGGAAACCGCATTGAAATAGATGGAAATATTGCAAAAATATATAGCAATAAAACCGAGGATTTCTTTGTTGTAGACGCAGATGATGTAGAAATGCTGAGTGGATGGACTTGTTTGAAATATAAGAATCATTGGTATGTAAGCATAGGCGACAATAGGACTATGGCCGTGCCTAATTTTGTGTTAGGGCTTCCATCTTCACAAATTGTTGACCACATAGACAGAAATCCAGACAATAATAGAAGAAGTAATTGGCGTCCATGCTCTAAAAGAGAAAATAATTTCAATAGGGGAATAAAACACAACAGTAAAAGCGGCGTTATAGGCGTTAGATATAACGGCAAGAGTAAAAAGCCGTGGCTCGCTATGCTTACAAAAGACAGGACTATTCGTTTAAGTAAGCAGTTTGCAAATTTTGACGATGCGGTAAAAGCTCGACTTGAAGCTGAGGCAAAATATTTTGGAGAATTTGCGCCACAGCGCGACCTCTTTGAAAAGTATGGGGTTCGTACCGAATAAGATTATAAAATAATCCTTGACAACCTCCTGATTTTGTGGTATAGTAGTGCCATACTAAATCAGGAGGTTGATTTTATGAAATACGTCGGTAGTAAAGCTCGTTTGAGCAAGCAGCTTGCATCTATCATCCAGTCGTATGTAAATAGATGTATGATATGTGGTGGTAACGGATATTGGGAGCCGTTTGTTGGCGGTGCTAATATGATTGATAAAATCAGGTGTTTTCGGAAGATGGGCAGCGACACGCATCTCTATCTGATTGCGTTGCTCAATCATATCAAAGAGACAACCGACGACCTGCCCTATACAATCACAAAGGATGAATATGATGCCGTGAAAGCCAATCCAGGCGCATATCCTGATTGGTATGTTGGGCTGGTTGGGTTCTGTGCCAGTTATAATGGCAAATGGTGGGGTGGTTATGCCAATGGCGTAAAGACGAAAATTGGCACAGTGCGCAATTATACAGATGAGGCAATACGCAATCTAAAGAAGCAAGCGCCCAGCTTAAAAGAGATTGCGTTCTTTTGTGGAGATTACACACGTGGCTCTAATGCTAAAGGATATGCTATTTACTGTGACCCGCCCTATCGTGATACGACCAAGTATGCAACAGGTGACTTTGATTACGACAAGTTCTACTCTTGGTGCAAAGAGATGACTAAAACAAACACCGTGCTCATCAGCGAATATTGGATGCCGGACGATGGGTTTGAGTGCATCTGGCAGGGCAATCTCAAATGCACGTTAGACAAGGCAAGCCGCAGCGATAAGGTTGAGCGTTTGTATCTATGTAAGGGGTGACAACTATGCCCTATGCCCTAACCAACGATAAGAACTGGCTGATGTATAATGCCGCCAAGCAATTTACAGCAACGCCCGATGTTAAGCAAGCCCAGCAATTTGCAACGGCGGCAAGGGCTGAAAATGCCAGATATAACTTGCCAAAGCCGCTGAAGAACCTGGGCTATCATGTCCAATTTATTGGTATGGCCGATGCTGAACCAGTCGATATTGACGCCGATATTGAGCCGATTGAACTGCATAACGGCATTGAGACAATCAGCGCTATGCTCGACCTGCATAAGCAATGTGCGGCACAGCAACAGTGGCTTGAAAATCGGCTATGTGAGACACAGATCAAGATATGCGATATTGAACATGCTATTGAATTTTACAACTATAATGCACGAGATGGCTATAAGATGTATAAGCGGCTGAAGGAACTGCGACTGGAACGACGTAAATATAAGGATGCGTTGCTGATATGTGAGATTATGTCATCGTCATTTGGCGGCGTAGATTGGGCTGAATTGGCAGGTCGTTTACCAAATTTGGCCAATAGGGTATATAAGCCGCGATTTTATTCTGAGTTGTTTGAAGATGGAGGTGCCGTATGAGATGTTGGATTTTTAGTCGTCCTGACCAGATGAGTAAAGAGCATGGCTGCTATACGGATGATGTGGACCATTGTTGGGCGTGGACTAAGCGTGGTGCTATTGCCAAATTCAGCTGTCTGTATTCTGATGTAATGCCAAACGAGGTGGATGCTGTGCGATTTTCTCCATTCAGCAAATATCCAGTTGTTGTCACAGATTATTAAAATAATACTTGACATATGACAAGCGATATAGTATAATAGCCATATCAAAACAAAGTTGGAGGAGATAGGCCATGTTCGTGATTATGCTGCTGATTACCCTTGTGTCGGCTATTGTATGTGGCATTATACATCTTGTATGGGAAAACCGAGAGCGCTGTGGGTAGATTCCATGCCAACAGATAACTATGTTGAGGCGTCGTTTGACAATTGGCTTGATTGGTTTATGATTGCGCCTGATAAGTGGGATTTTAAGAAGCACAATTACGATAATCCTTGGCGCTGTCTCAACGAGAAAGAGCGCATTGAAATCCCGTGTCGCATTGAAGAGCGCATGGGCAGAAGAAATATTACATTTATCAAATTCTCATATGACGATTTTAAGAAATATAAAAAAATGGCGTGAGAGGATGAGATTGAACAAGCAGAAAAGGCTAAGCTTGAGCTGCAAGAGCTGACAAAGCGGCAGGTTAATCAGCGCACAATTGAATTGCTTAAGGCCGTACAGCAGGATATTGATGAATATAAGGCAAAGATTGATGGCGAGATGGATGATGCTATGAGCACCTGCCGTGACGTGTCTGAACGGATTAACAATGAAATTGCAAAAAAAGGCAATGTTAAGGCCGTAGATTGGAGCCGATATTTTGCCGAATGGTTGGAGCAACATAAGAGAGGAGAATTGGATTAAATGAAAATTATTAGACGTATTATTTACACATTGATCATCCTTGGATTGGCATTTATCTTGTTCGTTTTATCATCTTACTTTTATATCAAGGCGCATTATTCTGTTGTTGAGGACGCTAACGTGATTGAGTATGTGCTTGAGAATGTTGCTGATGGTGTGATGTTGCCGACTGTGGCATATGATGACGCGGAAGGGGTGGCCAAATATCTTGGTGCAGATGTGCCGTTTATTGCAATCAGCGATAATGACCGCTATATCATTGAGTGTGTGGTAGCAGGTGAGGCAGGTGGTCATAGCTATGAACTGATGAAGGCCGTGGCACAGTGTATGGCTGTCAGCATGGATATTGAGGGCATGACAGCAGATGAGCTGAGAGTAGCACATCAATATAGCGGCTGGAATCCTGGCCTCGAGCAGACAGATCCAGCAGCATGGGCATTGGTCGAGTTGGCTGTAAGCGAGATTTTTGATGGCGGCAATTTCGTCACTACATCGCTTATTCAGTATTTTTACAATCCTGAACATGGCGGCGGCGATTTTCATGAGTCTATGCATTATGTGATGACGATTGATGGATGCCGATTCTTTAGTAGGCGGGAGGTATGAGATGGGCTGGCTGTTTTTTTGGTTTATCCATCCTATTCTGGAGTGGCTACGTCCTTAGTATATATATGGCGCATAGTGGATATCGTCTATTCTGTTTTCTGGAGCCTATTTGCTTTCTATTATGCATTATATTTGCTGCGTTATCAGCGGAATATTTTGATATGTGAGGTGTAAATGTGGGCTGGTTCTATATTATTGTTGGGGTTATTTGTTGCGCTATATCTGTATTATCGACATGTTCTATAAAATATAGTCCGAAATCATCTCATATTCGTTTTATCGCTATGACGATTATGGGATATATTTTGACTGTTATGTGTATTATTAACTCTATTTGGTATTTTACAGGGAGGCTGGTATGATGTGGTTTGTAGTAATCTCAACGACGGTTGGATTTATCCTTGGTTGGATTGCATGTGAAGAATATGAAAAGTGAGGGAAGTGTCGTATGAATATCTACACGAAAGACGGTAGGACGCTTAAAATGAAGATGGGGGGGGTACTGAGAGCTAAAGAGGATAGTGGTGGCGAAGTATAGATAATCAATCAGGAGCCGACCATAGCAACAGCTATAGAAACAAATATAAATTACACTTTTGTTTATGATGGCAATACATATGAAGGTAACGTCATTTATATAGGAAATAATGTGCCAAAATTAGGAACTTATATCGGTACTGATGTAACAGACCTTGGAATAGATGCTACAGGATTTATATATGCAATTGACAGTATTGTGGCGTACTTTACTGGTTGGCGTTCAGAGTCGTGTCGCACTCTAACATTTCTCGAACCGCCTACCGGTGAATTATTGGCATGGCTCCAAGCAAATGCGGTAAAACAATAAAAAAAAGAGGTAAAATATGCAAATTTATATGAAAGATGGTAAAGCTCTAAAAGTAGGTGGCTATTTTGTTAAACCTGCGGGGGGGGGGCAGACTGGTGAGACATGGATATGGAATGAAACGGTAAGTGTTCCGCGGCGGGCGGTGTCATATACAGTCTCGTTTGCATCTAATAATATTAAATATGATCAAATTGGATATGGTATGCGTCCTATTAGTGGGATGCAATATTTTATCGAAGGTGATTTTACATACGTATATAATGTAGATAATGGTTGGGTAGACCAAGCGTATCGTACTATCACATTCTTTGAATCGCCATCTGGTGATTTGCTTACATTCCTTCAGGCCAATGCAACTAAACAATAAAGGAGATAAATTATGGCAATCAATACGGCCAAAGAAATTGCATCTGTGGCCTATAATGGTGTTGAAATTCCTCTGAAATCTTCGGGGGCATTAACACCTGCGACATTGACCATTAACTCTACGGATTATACTGGTGTAAAATATGCCAATATTTTATATTTGACACCTGACGGAGAGATTGTAGCATTTAGTGCTTCAGAAAGCGGTTTTACATTCCCGTTGGTATTGAACACGGTGCTTTATTCGTCCGTTTCTATCGTTCCTGCTTTTGGTGGTATTCCACATTTTGAGAACGCTCAAGGATGTTTGGTCGGCTATGCAGAAGATTTGACCTGCATTGTTCCAACGTCTGAAACAGCATCTGTAACTGTAGTCAATAAAAATTAAAAAGGAGGTCAACAATGACCGAAACAGCAGTTGATTATATTAAGGGCGAATCATGTCTTGCATGGTATGGTAGCGATCCTAAATGGGTAAATCACATGAGGCGGCTTGCGGCTGATAATACAGATGTGCAGATTGTCAAAGATTGCGGCGATAGTATGCTCATTCATTGCCCTGTGTCATGGTTTAAGCCGCCTAAGCCGCCGATTAAGCGCAACATGACAGATGAACAGCGTAAAGTAGCCAGTGAGCGCATGAAAAATATTAGAGGAGGTACAGCATGAGAACATATGACAAGGTTGAGACGGTATTCTGTCGTGACACAGATGGCACTAAGTGTCTTATTCTGAACGATTTTCGCAATCCTGCTATTGAATATCTCAAAAACAACACATGGGCGTTTACTGAAAAGATTGACGGTACAAATATCCGTATTCATTGGGATGGTCATAAGGTTGAATTTGGTGGACGCACTGATAAAGCGCAAATCCCCGCACATCTGCTTGATAAGCTGAACGAGCTGTTTGCAACAACCGAAGCCGAAGAGCTGTTTGAGCAGACATGGGGAGATAAGGACGTCATCCTGTTTGGTGAGGGATATGGGCCGAAAATCCAGAATGGCGGCGCGTATCGTGATGACGTGTCTTTTATCTTGTTTGATGTGCTTGTTGGAGACAACTATCAAGAGCGTGAATGGGTTGAAAAGACGGCGCAGATGTTTGGCACTGATGTTGTGCCCATTGTGCTGGTTGGCTCTATTGAGGATGGCGTTAATTACGTCGTGTCTCATCCTAAATCCACTATGGGAACAGCTATGATGGAGGGTGTGGTTGGCCGCCCTATGGTTGAGTTGCGCGATAGGCGTGGCGAGCGTGTCATTGTTAAGATCAAATGGGATGACTTTAAGCATTTTGTCAATTAAATAAACAGTAAAATCACGTCAAATTCCGCTTGTATATATCTACGAGTATAATTTGATAGGTAAAAATATCTAAGGAAATTGCTATGGAAAATATGACTAATTATGTAGATTGGCTCAACGGCGAAATTGAATCTCAGCGTAACAAGCTCAAGCGGCTGTTCGGCTGGGAGCATAAGATTTGTCGTGAGCGAATCAAGGCGTATGAAAACGCGCTGAAAAATTTTGAAATTTTTTCTCAAGAGGGTATTGACAACGGCGAAGATATGTGATATAATCCAATCATCAAAACAAATGGAGGATATATCAATGAATAAATTCAATTTTGGCAGTCGCTATCAGGACAAAAGGGGTAATGTATATAAGCTGGTCGGCATGAGCAAGCCGCTGAAGAAGGGCGAAGATGTTTTGCTGTTTGCTCCTATCAATGCCGGTAGCGTGGGTGATGTGGTGTATGTCAATGCCAAGGATGCTGACTTTGAGCCTGTGAGCAAATATTTTTGATATGGACAGCATCTACGATATGTTTAAGGCGCAGTTGCCAGATGGTATCACCTGCGCGGTATTGAATCGCTGGGACAAGGTATGGGATGTGGCCGTAAGCGATGGTAAGGCCGAGCATAGCATCGTGGTAGAGCTGCCGGTTGTTGTTGAGGTAGGCAATCATAGACTGGCTGTTGGCAGAGCGGTTTGTGAGGCTTTGAGCGGTATTGAGATGCTGCGTGGCAATATCGAGATGGCTATGGCGTGGCGCAATGTCTGTTCAACACAATGAGATAAAAATTTTTCAAAAAAAGTATTGACAAACGCATCTGGATATGATATAATCCAGTTGTCAGTAGTTAAGAGATGGTGGTGCTGCTGTAACTGGTTGGCAGTTAAACGGGAAAACGTCAAACACCGAGGCCACCATCCCAAAATATAGCGGCATAGTGTAATGGCAACACACGACACTTTGACTGTCGCATTTCAGATTCGAGTTCTGATGCCGCTGCCACATGGAGAACGAAGTGTAATGGCTTTGCACTCATACTTTGGGAGTATGAAGAGCGGTTCGATCCCGACGTTTTCCACCATGACCGCCCATTGGGGTTCAGCGATTGCCGTGGGTTCATGCAGCTTGGCGCTAAGAGCGCGTCCGCGTAGAGGATGTTGACAATAGCCCAAGCGCCACGGCAATCATATGGCGTACCCAACGCTATAATGAACGAGGTCGGACGGCCAAGCCTAAAGTGGGATAGGGGTTGGCAATGAGGCGATACCAAGGCGATAGTTCGCCATAGCAGAGTGACCGAATGCCAAATCTCTGCAAACAATATTAAGTACGACCGAGGTGGTCGGTAGGTCTACGGAGTTTAACCAGTTGAACGTCTGTGTGGTCGTAGGTCGTACTTGATTATGCTACTATGGCGCAATAGGCAGCGCAATTGATTTGTAATCAATAGGCTTTCAGTTCGAGTCTGAATAGTAGCTCCACCATACTACCATGGTTCTCCTCTTTCTCTATGATAAGGCTGGGCATCCTTGTAAATAACTGCCCGATGTATATGGCTCATTCGTCTAATGGTAGGATGCCGGATTTATACCCCGGATAGCTCTCGATTGGAGCGTGACCAAGGTTCGATTCCTTGATGAGCCACCACCGCCCTTCACGCAAGGAATGGGTAAGTTTTCATTTTAGACCTCCTATTTTGTTCGATGATAGCCCTGTGCTTATGGCATGGGGTTATCATCGTATATAAAATTGCTGTTTCGTGCAATTTAATGCTTGACAAACATGCCGTTTGGTGTTATAATAACATCAACAAAGCAAGGAGGCAACAACAATGAACGAATATCTGAGCCGATATGTAAATTACTTGCGTGGTAATAAGCGCAGCGAGAATACAATTAATGCGTATGTTGCCGACATTGAGCAGTGTTTGAATAGAATTGGCAAGCCGGTTGAGGATGTGACGATTTTTGACCTTGAGGATTGGAAGGTCGGCATGGGTCAGCTGTCCAGTGCATCTGCGGCGAGAAAGATTAGTGCTGTTCGTTGTTTCTTTAAATATCTGGCCGATAGAGATGTAATTGCCAAAGACCCAGCTAAGAATCTAACCGGTGTTAAAGTCAAGAATAAAATCAAGGTCGTGCCTGATGGCCATGAAATCCGCATGATGCTGGAATATGCTGGCAATCGCCGCAATAAGGCTATTATCATGACGCTGGCAACCACTGGCATGCGTATCAGTGAGCTTGAGAGCATCACGCTTGAGCAGTATGAAAATCGTGTAGATGACGCCATTGCCATTACCGGTAAGGGCGATAAAGAGCGGATTATCCAGTTTGCACCCGAGACGATTAAGATGATTGATGAATACGTGGTATGTCGTGTTAATGGCTGTGACCGGCTGTTTACGAGCAACATAGGTAATCCCATTGGCCATCAATGCACCAGTGATATGCTCAAGAGAACGGCTAAGCGGGCTGGCATTGAGAATTGGCAGGATATCAGCAATCACTATATGAGAGCCGCGTTTGCTACTATCAAGAGCGAGGCTGGTGTACCTATTGAGGTCATCAAGGACATGATGGGTCATAAGTCCGTAGAAACAAGTGCACGTTACATTAAGCGCACTGAACAGAGAGCAAAGGCTAGTATGGCCGTTGTCAATTTTTAATCAATAAGGAGGACACAAAATGTTCACATTTGAAGCAACCAAGACCACGCCGTTTGCACCGCCTGAGCTTGAGGGTGAGTACAAGTTAACAATCAAAGGTCGTCATATGAAGATGACCAAGATGGATGACGGTATCAAGGCACGAGCCACCTGCAACAAGACGGACGATTGGAACATGGTCGATGGCATCAATACATGCCTTGGTCGTATTCAAGAGAAGAAGAAAGATGCTGATAAAATCAAAGTTGGCGATAAGGTACAAGTAATTGATTCAGGCAAGAGCTATTCGGCATATATCGATTGGGTATTAACAAATATAAGTAAACGTACTGATATCGTTCGATTTTGCTATGATGTCTGTGCTAAAAATGGAACAATTGGTACTGTGCGCTATGTTGCTCCTCATGGCATTGAACCCAATAGGATGTTGGCTTATATTAGAGTAGCCGATTACACGGGCGACAAATACTATCTGATTGATACTGCTGGCCTGAAGAAAATCTAAAGGAGGATAATATGAATATTGATGTGACCGCCTCTGATATTGTTGATGCTATTCATCAGTTGTATGAGGATGACCCTGCTACTGAGGTAGCGTATATGGTTAAGCTGTGCGGCATGGGAACGGCTGATGTGCTGGCAATGAGCCATGCCGCATATGACCGTCTTGAGGAAATGGGTAGATGCCATCATTGTGGTGCTCAGCTTGAATACCATTACGGCAAAGAATATCATCCCGAGACACGAGATTATGAGCCGTATGTAGAGGCGTATTGCCCTATGTGCGATATGGAGGATTGACAGATGGAAATGACTGAACGCGACGAACTGCAAGAGCAGATTAAGGCGACATTGGAACCCAAGCTGAAAGAACAATTCATCATTGGTATGAAAGCCGGATATGATGCCGCTATGCTACATATCTACAAATCAACTAAAGATATGACCAGTGCTAAGAAAATCCAGCGCTATATTAAGCAGAAGGTCGATGAGGGCGCAGCTCGACATTTGGCAAAGGAGGCAGATAATGAATAAAAATTCACTTAAACCCGTATATTTATTCATAGGTGGGGCTTTGGTGTATTCTATTGCTCTGCCTTTGCTTGAGACTGTTGGTAATCTTATCCAGTCGGCTATCAATTGTCGCATTGGCCGTATGCAGATGGATATGGAAGAACAGCAGTGTGAGCATGAGGCAGCATGTGAGATTATCAAGCCGACTGAGAAAAATCCTACTGCGGCTATTGGTTTTGATTATCAAGGCAATGAGGAAGAGGATTATTATGACGACGAATGAAATCGCCTGTAAAACATGTGAACAACGGCAAGTATGTGCTACAAAATGTAAGACAAATTCGGCATGGCAGACAGTGATGGATGTTGTATACCGCAATAAGATAGCTAAGCGGCTATGCGGTAATTATATCGCCATTACAGCACCGTATATGATTGATGAAACGGAGGATGATGAGGCATAGCAGCTAAGAAAAAGACAGGTGCGGTAGCTGACCCGTTTGCGATTGATAAGCCGCCTGAAGATATGTTTTTTGGGCTGGTTCTCAATGATGGGCAGAAGGCAATGAAAGAGGCCATCATGTCGCCTGATGTACAGGTGGTGATGTGCGATGCCGTTAGTGGTGCTGGTAAGACGCTGATGGCTGTGGCTTGTGCTCGGATGCTTCAGGCGCATCATGGCTATGATGGCGTTGTATATGTATTTAGCGCCAATCAGGAACAAGCTCTCGGTTATCGACCAGGCACAACCGAGGAGAAGATTGACGACTATTTGCAACCTCTTGAGGATGCCCTCGTTAAGATGAATGAGGAGCCAAATAAGGTCATTGCTAATCCTGATACGATCAAGATGGGCACGGCGTGGATTGATGCTAAGCCATCTACGTTTCTGCGTGGTGTCAACTTCAACAATAAAGTCGTCATTGTCGATGAGTGCCAGAATTTTACCGTTCCAGAAATTAAGAAGGTAGTCAGTCGAGCAGACAGCGCCTCTAAGATTATCCTAATTGGCTCTAATGAGCAGGTAGATATTGACGCCAATAGGTCGTGCTTCAGGAGCTTGATTACTTACCTCAAGCAGTTTGATAAGGTGGTTGAGTGCAAGCTGACGCAGAGTTATCGTAGTTGGCTATGTGAGGTCATTGACGCCTATCTCGGATAAATGGAGGATAAAAATCATGCAAATTTATATGAAAGATGGTAAAGCTCTAAAAGTAGGTGGCTATTTTGTTAAACCTGCGGGGGGG
>ERZ1034928.27-NODE-27-length-93116-cov-474.192433_pt1 | contig 93116 bp, 89 predicted proteins | sample MGYA00520627_ERZ1034928 | MGnify/ENA primary metagenome ERZ1034928 (study PRJEB33766, sample SAMN09781755) | gut metagenome | biome: gut microbiome | host: Homo sapiens | place: Madagascar | study: EMG produced TPA metagenomics assembly of the PRJNA485056 data set...
TACTAAAAACAGCATTAGCAGTAGCACTGCCAGCAGTCGTTTGAGTAGCAGCTACCAAAGGAATACCGCCACGATTACCAATGTATTCATTATTTAAAGCCATAACATTATCTCCTATAATTTAATTCCAAAAACCATTAAGACTGTTTCCATAAGGGTTACCATAATATCCATATTGAGCAGCTACACATGTAGGAACTGCAACAACTGATGGATTAGGAACAGTTACAGTTTGAGGTTGAGCACACTTAATTTCATTAACTTCTTTCTGAATACCTGCTAAAGCAGCAGCTATAGGATTAACTGCTCCAGCAATTTGCTGAGCAATCACACCACTTTGATGTTCAGTAGTAAGTTGAGTTTGAAGAGAATTAATCTTATCTTGCATAGCAGATTTTTCAGCAGCATCAAGTCTAGCAATAATTCTATCACCAACTCCATCTACTGACTTTTCTAAATTACAAGTCTGGTCACGAAGAGCATAACCAACATCTGCAAAACCACGAGTAACAGCATTGCCAACAGTACCAACACTTTCTTTAATAGTGTCTGTTTGACGAAGAGTTTCAAGTTGAGATTGATGACTGCTTTCAATTATAGCAGATTTCAAATTGCAGCAGCAAGTAGCAAGCTGATTAGCAAGAGTCATAGTATTCTGAGTACCAGCATTAAGCAAAGCACCAGTAGAAGAATCAATCTTACAACCTACCTGAGTAACACTATTATTTACCTGTGAAATAGCAGCCTGAATCATATCAACCTTAGTACCAAACATAGTAGCTAATTGTTGAATTGCTGCACCATTACCATTAATAGCTTGCATAATCAAATCTCTACCATCATTACTATTTACCATATTAGCAAGAGGACCTAGACAACCATTGCCATTTCCACCAGCGTTACCAAACAAACCACCATTACGCATAAGAGGATAAAGGAAAAATAGAAAGATAATCCACATCCAACCTCCACCATTCATACCTCCACCATTCATCATAAGAAGAGGAAGCAAACTATTAAAATCACTAGTTTGTTTAGTTCCACCATCGGGGAACATAAAAATTTTAGAATCGTCCATAATTTAAAAAGTTAAATGATTAATAATAAAATGTACTATACTAGTATTTTGTACATTGCAAAGATAAAGCAAATATCAAATATAAACAAAAAGCTGACAATCTAGTTATTCACTAGTTGTCAGCTTAATACTATTATCAATAAGATAATCTTTGTTTTAATTTTATTTACTTTTATATACACATAGGTTCTACATCTTTATTAAGAAGTGTAGCTTGAGCAGTAGCAAGTCTATAAACTCTAGAAGTTTTTAAATAATCAAAAGCAAGTTTTTGTAAATGTCTAACAGCTTGAACAGTTCTATTAAGAACCTGAGCTGTAGTTGTAGTACTAAAACCAGCATGAAGCATTTGCTCTACTACCATACATCTAGCCATTACAAGATTTTCAGCACGAGATTTACCAAGAACTTCTTCTCTTGTAATATTTAGAGTTCCATCAGGATTAGTTATAGCACAACATTTAATAACATTATCTATAACTCTCCATAGTTCTTTCTCTTTATCATTCATATCAATATAATTTAAAGTTAAACGATTAGATTTGTATTACTTGTTTAAACAGTAGTATTATCTTTTGCTACTATTCCTAGTTCAATACATCTCTCTAAATTAAGAAAATAAGTTTCATCACTATCAGTTATTAATTTTAAATTGCTAGGAAATATTGCTGCTTCATTATTAAAACCTAATGTTTTACGTATTGTAGAATTATCATTATCAACTAGCTTTCCATAATTAATAAAAAAACCATCAAGTCCAAATTGAGCAAATAATAAAGCACCATCTGTACCAAGTGATACACAACGTATATTAGTTTCATCATTAATAATAGTATAAGCTTCTGTAATTTTACCTTTATTATTATTTACATATTCAGCCAATTCTTCAAAACTTTTAAAAGAAGAAGCAAAATTACAATATTTAATATTATGTAAACCATCAACTAAAGCTATATGTTTAAGTTTATTATCTTTCTCCTCATCAACTAATTCTATAGTTCCAGACTTATCAGGAAAAGTATAAGTAAAATTATCTCTTGTTATATTATTAGCTCTATAATTTGTTGATGATGAACCACTAGGAGATTGCCGTTTAATTTCAAAACCATTGTAAGTTACTGTGCTACTAATATTAACTCTTGAAGCTTTACTATTATAACTAAATTTAGCTATATTATCATATATATATGTTCTATGTGTAATATTACTACTCTCATTATAAGAATAGTCTATTCCATTATAACCAATAGTTAATGTTTTAGTTTTATCATTATTTACAAAAATAGGATTTGCTTCATTTTCACTATCTACAAGTAATCTACCATTAGCTTTAGGAAGATTATATGTATAGTCGCCACTTTCATTTTCTTCATCAGTCATACTATTATCTTTAAAATATTTATATTTTATAGTATTTGATGTAATTGTTATTCTATTTGTACTATTATCAGCACTATCAGTAGAAGTATCATCTACTATAAGACCTGTTTGATTTAATGTTGTACTATTAGAACCTCTAGTATATGATATTTCTATTTCATTTATTTTTATATTATCATTTTTTATATCAATACCATCATTTGATACATTAAAAGTATATACTCCATTTGTATATTTAATTCCTCTATAACCTATAGAAGTATATTCTTTTTGAAGTTCAGGATTTACATAAGTTATACTATCAGGAATATTTAATCTAGTACCAACATAATTATCTATTTTGTTTTTATCAGTAGTACTCATAAGACCAGGAAATTCTTTAGAAGCTAACGATAAATAAATATCCTTACTACTTCCATCACCATAAATAAAATTAATTACTGGAATATCACCATCAAAATTTATATCAGGATTTATTTCAGTAATATAATCATTGCTATTTATCTTAACATATTTAGCTAATTCATCACTAAGTCCAATAACATTTGCAAAATCTACTTTAGCAACAAATTCTTTAAGACCAGTACTAGTCTTTTCAAACAATTTCTTTATATTCATAGTTATATAATATTTTATTTTGTTCTACAAACTAATAATTTTATCACATATGATTAACTATATCAAAATTAAAATTAAACTCCATATAAAGCCTACAATAGAGCCTATAATGCCAAATTTTAAATCTTTCAAATCAAATGATTTGTCAATGAAAAAGTCAATCAATTCTTTAACAATAGCTATAAAAACAGCAGTTAAACTACCAATACTAGCAGCAACAATAGCAGTTCTATTAAATATTTCATTATCTAGAATAGCAACATTACTAGCAATAATAAAACAAATCAAAAGATGAATACATTTGTCATATCTAATCTTTTCAACATAATAAGTTAAATCTTTCATATTTTAATCTCCTTCTGTATAAACTTTACCATTATCTTTATTTTTAATATAATTGTCATAAATTTCTTTATTCTTAGAATCAAGACTTAAATTTACAACATCATCTTTAATTACTCCATCAGCTAAACATTTTCCATCAGGAGTAATAACATATTTAAATGAACTATCTGTAACTTTAATATTATTGGCTTTATTATATGATTCAATCTGTTTATCTACATAATCTATAAATAGTTGAGCTTGCTTACTTTGACCATTAGCTTTTGCAGCACAAGCAGATTGAAATATGTTCCAACAATTAAATACAATACTTCCGTTACCTTTACATCCATAAGAACAATCATCAATTACAGACTTTCCAGCATTAGCTATAAGACTAATAAGTCGTCTATATGTTGGAATCCAAGCAATAGGAATTGTTAAATAAACTACTTCAGGTGCTATAGAAAAACCACTATCATAGTCATCATCTTTTACAAATACTTCATTATATTGTGTAGGATTTGTATTAAGAGAATTAATACTTCTTTCTACGGGGGTGTTATTACTATTATCATTCATATTTATTCATCTATAAATTAATAACTATATTACTAAGATTATTAACTTCTTCATCTGTAAGAAAAGTCACATTATCATAGCAATGTTTAATCATTTGAATAACACTAAGCTTAAGTAATTTAGCATTATTAACAAAATAACCTTGAGAAGTCAAAGCATTAATAGTATTAACTATTTCAACTTCAACTTTCTCAAGGTTACTTTGAGATAGTTTTATTTGAGAATCATTATTCATAAGAACATCTTATTAATGATTAAAAACTTTATTATTTACGAAAATAGAATGTTCATCTGCAATTATATCAAGTCTATTAGATATTTGACTAATTCTAGTTAAACCATCTTGACCATTATAAATTATATCTAAACATTCTTTAGTTATATCATCTATCCATTCATCTTTAAGTTTGGTAGAAATATTAACTCCATTTATTTCATAAGCTGAAAAAACATTATAAAGTTTATAATATTCAGTACTTACTAGTCTAAAAACATTTTGTTTAATTAGGTCTATATTAGCATCAACATTATTATGAATAATTATACTATTACATATATTAATCACATTAACTTTAAAACTATCAAAACCTAAACAAATAACATTTTTTATTTTAGCTTCTTCTTTACTTTCAGCATCTTGGAAAGCTTTATCTAAAACTCCATTAAGTTTAACTACATTTTCACTAACTTGTTTGATAGCAGAAGCCATTTCTATTAATGGTTTGTTTCTATCTTTAGCTTTAAACAAATCAACTAGTTTAACTATAAGAGTATAAGCTATATAAACACCACTACTTATCAGAACAGTTATATAAGATGAATCTTTAATAGCATCATTTACTATTTGATTAATTTGATTAAATTCATCCATATAATTAATAAGTAAATCACTAGAACTCCCCCGTAGAAGAGTCTAGTGATAATTAGTATTCGTCTTTTTAGCTCAATCCAAGAACAGTTCCAAGAGCTTTAATAAACGTGGTATTAGTAGTATCTACTGCAATAATTGCATCTTGCCATACTGTCTCATCACGAGTACGAGAAGCTTTTCGACCATATTGGAAATGAATATTATAAATAGTATATTTACTTCCAGCTACAACCTCAGGATAACCTGGATAAATACTTGCACCATCAGCATAAGTATTATTAAAGCCACGATTCTGAGCACAAACAGAAGCAAGATTCTTAACATAATCTGCATCACAAGTTGGAGTTACAGCATGCGTTTGATTAATTTGGTTTGATTCCTTGTCACTACCAAGAATAAGATACAAATCATCAGCAGCAGAAAGTTCCCAATCTTGCCAATCCTTAGAAGTAATACTAATCTTAGCAGCACTCACAGTAACTTTAAGATTAAGTTCACCATTATTAACCTTTTCATTAAGTTGATCAGCTAACGACTTAGCAAGCTTTTCAGCAGTATCTACACCTACACGAACCTTATCTGTAGCAGTATAAAGATTACGCTCATGGAAACCTACACCTTTACGAATAAGTTCAACAGTATAATTAAGACCTTTCTCTGGAGCAGGAATTGTAATATCTGCTGAATAATGTACACCTTCTGTAGCTGTAACTTTAGTAATATCAGCATCAGAATTAATTACCATTGTAATTGCTTGACTATTCTCACGACCATAAGCAAGAGTAAACTCGCTAGTCTTTATCTTAGCAATGGTAGCCTTAGGAACACCACCACTTGTTTCATAAATACCAAGTTGACCACTAGTCAACTTATCAATAGTGGACTCATTTGCAGGATAAGTAACACCACTAGGAACTATAAATAATTGTTTCATAATTTATTTAATTTTGTTGTTGATTACTACTATCATTAGGACGATAATTATTTCTCATATTCTCCCTTTGTTGTTGTTCTTGAGCAGCTTGTGTAACTGCAATACTACCAGTAAGAGCAGTTCTATAAAGTTCAACAGCATGCTTAACAATATCAACATGAAGATATTCAGGAAGGTCACAATCTACATTAGTTCCACTAACATCTTCAAGGAACTTAACTTGACTTGGTTTAGCAATATATGATAAACGAATTTCATTAACATCACAACCTTGAAATTTAAAAGGAGGAGTTGAAGAATCAGGTTTATCAATATAAAGTTCAATAGTATTGTCGTGAATTGTAGCAACAGGACTTCTAAACGTTGGATGAAGAATAAAATCATTAACAACGTCTGCCAAATACATATCATCTATAATACGAATTGGAAATATGTTACTAACAAAATTACTATCCTTTTTATAACTAATACTTAAATCTACAATATAAATATATGAAATAGAACTAGTATTTGTATTATCATTATTATAAGTTCCACCACTTTTGAAAGCATTAATAGGAAGTTCATAACTAGCAATATAATTTGTCTTAGCAGTTCCTAAAGTAACTTTCCCTTTCCATACTTTATAAAGAGACTTTAAAGCATTAATTTGATTTAGTTTAGAATTATCAGTGATTACTCTATCATTAGTAGTACCAATGTTTTGAGTAATCACTTGATTAATAACATCACTTATACTATTGTTAATAAGCAAGTCAATTTGTTCAGGAAGAATTGCACGAACATTCTGCATACCCATTTGTTGAGCATACTGACGGAACATTACGTGCATTTCTCTAATTGTCATAAGCTTTACTTATTAAACGAGTTTCATTTTATTTTCAAGTTGAGTCTTTAAACCAGCATTATTAGGATTATTGAAATAAGCAACTGCTGCATTCATGTTCTCACCAATAAACTGACCTTCAGGAGTACTAATTTGTTGATTAAGGTCTGAACGAATAAGTTCACCTCTAGCAATACATAGTTCTACAAAACACTTAACTTGAATATTCTTATCATTAACAAAAGAATTAAACTTAATCGGGTCTTCATTAACAAAAGAGATAAGTTCACGTTCACGTTCAGATTCATCTTTAGCAAGACCAATAGCAACATTGTAATTCTTATAAGTAAGATATGCAACATATACAGCCAAAGTCTTTTCAGGAGAACCAATAACTTTAATAAAGTTAGTCATAGCTTCCTTAGCAGCATTAAGACGTTTCTTCTCACGTTCTTTCTCCTTAGCAACATCTTTAATATAAAAACGAAGATTAGGATTTGAACCAATAAACTTAATATCTTTAGCAACTTCACTATACAACAGACAATGACGATATATAATATAATCTTCTATATTAGTAGGATAACCAAACTTATGTTTAGTAGCTTCTACTCTATTAATTTCATCATTTCTAAGATTTGCATCTTTAAGAGTTTTAGCAGAAGCTTCATACTTCTTATCAATATCTTCAAGTTGTTGTTTTATAGCTAAATAATCTCTCTTATGACGATAAACAAAAGATACATCAAATTCTTTTTGTCCATCACTAAGATTAACACTTATATTACTAAGATACTTTTTAACTCTTGTAATAAAGTCAGGATTATTAGGAGATACACCTAATAGTTCAGGATAATAACTTTCAAGCTCACCTTTATTACTCATAAGTTTACGAGTAGAACTAATAGAAGAACCAATTACATATTTAGGTTTACCAATAGCTAAAGCATTAATAGCTCTATAAGCAGAAACTCTATTAATAACAGCAACTACGATTTTCTTATTATCAGTATATTCTGCATCAAGTTCAGCTTCAAGTTTAGCTTTCTTAGCTGCTTCTACCTGAGCAGCAGTTGGCTCTTTGGTTGTTGTATCTTCTTTAGGATTACTATTATTTTGAGTAGTTTTAATTTGTAATTCACTCATAGTATTTTCTTTTTATTAATTAATTATTAGAGTACACACTTCAATTGGAAGAACTTAGTTGCCTTATCCACTTGCAAACCGAAACTGTCTTTAACCTCATAACGAGAGCAATCAATATCAGTAGCAAGAGAATTAGTAGGAACAGCACCCCAAGAAGCAGGAATAGGAGTAAGACCCTTAACTACACCAGCAATATGAACTTGACCCTTCTTACGAACCTTACGAATATTTTGATGTCCGTTATAAGAACTCATATCAACCATAAATGCTTGATGAGAACAAATAGGAAGACCAGTACGAGGATGAATACGACCATTAGCTCTATCATTCTCAGCAAAAGTACCCTTATCAAGGAAACTCATATGCTTACAAATAATAGTATGACCATCAACAGTCTTATACTTACGGAAATACTTACCATAAGTAAGACCATCACCATCTTCACCAATCATCTTTTCACCAAGTGGAGTAAGGAAACCACTATCTTTAGACTCTTGCTTAATAGCATTATCAAAATCCTCAAAGAAACCTTTACCACAAAGAAGAACTACTTGCATATCACCAGTATCAGTATCCTTGTCAAGAACATCACCTACTGTACGACTAATCTTATTAAGAGTAAGTTCCTCTCCATAAGTGTCATAATTAGATTCACGACAAATCTGTTGCATACCAGCAGTATGAGGAATTGGTTGACCATTATCTTCATCAACAAGAGTAATCTCACCATTAACAGTCTTATTATACTCAGCAAACCAAAGACGCTCCTCTGTCATAATACGTTGCTGAATCTCAAATTGGCGCATTTCTTCATTAATCCAAAGATTAGTAGTACCACCACCTTCTTTAGTCTTAAATTCATAAGTAACAACAGTGTTAGCAAGATTACCGGCAATCTCTTTAGAATAACGATGGAACTCAAGTTGAGAAGTCATCTTACCAGGTCCCATAACATTACTTCTATTACCCTTAGAATAACTCTCAGGAATAGTAGGAGCAGTCATAGACCAATAAGCACCAACAGCTAAATTATCAGCAGATACAGAAGCTTCAGGGTCTGGATTTGTAAGCTTCAAACGATAAAGATAACCACCATTAGGACCAGCACCAAGGTCTTTCATAATACGAACCTGAGTTTGACCATCAGGAGCGACAAGACCATATTGCTCAATAAACCAATGAGTCTTAAATTCAACTTCAAATGTAGCACCACCTTTACCTACATCAGTTTTAGTAGCAATCTCAGAAAGAATAGAATCGTTAAACTTCATACGACCCATAGTCTTCCAAGTCCAATCGGTAGTTTCAATATCTACTATACCAGCAGAACCTTGACCCTCTGTTAAAAAGTTAATTGGAAATCTATCATCATCCATACCAAAAGTATAGGTGAGCATAGAATTAATCTCAGAAGGCTTACTAAGCATAAGATGAGCAATGGTTTCCTCATTAGAATAACCACGGTCATCATAATTGCCTCTTTGTACTTCTCTTAATTTGTACATAATAAATTGATTAATTAATTAAACAATAATTTAAAAACCTAGAAGTAGATTATCTACATCTACTTTGTTATTATTAGTTGGCTTAGTGAATTTAATAGTTTTATGACCATCGTTATTCTTAGATTTAAGTCTTAAAGTTTTAACCTTTTCTTCTTTAATAGCCATATCAACAAGGTCTTTATAACTTCCACCTGTAAATGCCAACCAAGCATCAAGCATTTCTTTATTCATTAAATCATCTTCTGATTGAGTAGCTAAATATCTTTGATATTCAGTAGCACTATTTCCATCCTTATCAGGAGTTTGACGATAAAGATAATTAAAGAAATCGTCAAGAGTAACAGTTACCTTTTGACCATTTGTTTCACGAACAAAAGTCTCAGGAAGAGTATATTGTCCAATCTTACGTTCAGTAAGTTTAGCATGAACACTACTCCAATAATTGTCAGTGGCTTCTTGTTCAGCTTTACGTTGTTCTTCAGCTTGTTCAGCAAGTTGTTCATTACGTTGCTTATCAGCATTTTGAAGATTTGCAAGTTGAGCTTTAGCCTCATCATAAAGACCACCAGCATCTTTAAGATATTTGATATAATTATCATTTAAAGAACTATTACCAAACTCAGCAGCAGCAGCTTTAATAATAGCAATTTGTTGTTCTTCATTACCAGCATCAACTGTAATACCGCTTCTATCAGGCAATTCACCAAAACCTCTAGGAGAACCATTAACTGCAAGATAATTAGCAAATTGAGCTAAAATAGGATTATCTGCAAACACTTTATTTACAGCAGCAGTTTGAAGTTCAGAAGAACGAAGAGAAATAACATTATCAATATAAGATTTAACTCCAGCTACATCATTAGTAAATTCAACTGGTTTTCCATCTTCATCAACAATTTCCTCACCAATAGCTTTTTGAATACTTTCAATACTAAGAGTTTGATTGTCATTATCATCGTTCTCTACACTTAAAGAATCTACCCAAGCTTTAACATCTTTAGCTTCTTTAAATATATTACCTTTATCATCAACGACATTGCCATTATCATCTATAGTATAAGTATTGCCATCAAATTCAATATTAGTTCCTGGCTCTAGCTCCCCCGTAGAAGTGTTTCCATCTTGTCCTTCTTTACCTTTATTAGAATTATTATCAGGATTATCGTTATCGTTAGCAGTACCACCATTATTTCCATTATTGTTGTCATTAATGTCGTTACTTTTTCCACCATTAATGTCTGGAGAATCATGTGGGTTAGGTTCAGAAGTACTTACTCCTCCACCACCATTTCCTAAGTCTAGAGAATCAGCTTCAACCATAAGTCTATGATGCTGATTAAATCCAAGTGAATTTTTAAATACAAACATAATAATTATTATTTAAATGATTAATTAAATCTTTCTAGTTAAAACTAGTTGGTGCAAAAGTATAATTATTATTTTAATTAATATTACTATTATCAACTATTTAATATATATTAATATCACTATTAATAGTAATATATGTACGTGTGCAATAATTACTGATAATATCTTTAGTTGCAGCACCATAATTATTAGTTGGGTATAATCTATTTCATAAATGTATATTCTATGTAAATATTGCCTACAATGCAATTTATTTAATTCATACATAAATAAAATATAGCTAGTGATTAACTATATAGATTTTCAAACATAATTGAATATAGAAGAAAATAAAATATTAAATAACATATTAATAAGTAAAAGAAAAGCTCCAGCATATTGTGGAGCTTAACTTATTTACTTATCATATTTGTTTTTATTGGTACGAGCAATTCTCAAATCATTTTTCATTTCTTCTCGTTTAACTTGTCTATCAGCAGCAGCATTATAAGAATCAACTGCAAGTTTTTCACGTTCAAGTTGAAGTTTAGATTGTTCTATAGCACGTTTAGTTTCTTCTTGTATTCTAGTAAGATTTGCAGCAGCTAAATCATCATTATTTGGATTATTATCTCCTAGAAGAGCAATATCACCTTTAGCATATTCAAGTTGCAAATCATATTGTGCTTTAAGTGCAAGAGTTTGTCTATCTTGTTCACCTTTAGCTTGAATTTCAGCAAGTTTCATTTGATTAGCTTGCTCTTGAATTTGTTGGTCAACTTGCTTCATTTGTTCTTCATGTTGTCTCTTAATTTCTGCAAACTTTTTAATACTATCAGATATAAGAGCAACATTGTCTCCTTCAATAGCAGCTAAAGCGGATTCCAAATCTCCATTTTGTGCAGCACTAAATGCCCATTGTTTTAATTGTTGAATTTTATCTATATCTTTAGCATTATTACGAACTGTAGTAGAATAATCAGAATTTACAAATGAATTAACATCAAGACTAAGATAATGTTTCTTACCTGTAGTTTTATCTATATAAGATGTTTCAAGACCATCAACAAAAGCAAGTTTAGCAAAATCTAAATCTCTATTATAATCTTTCTTTCTAAATTCATCAAACATTTGAAATATAATAATAGAACCAGTAGAAGATTGACTAATTGCATTTTGAGTAGTTGTAGCGCCAGCAGATTGAGCAATTTGTCCATAACGTTGAGCATTCATATCTACAAGTTCACGAGCTTGTAGTTTAAGATTTTCTATAAAATTAGTAAGTTCAGTAATATACTGACCCATATTAACATTAAGAAGTCTTACATTTTGCATCTTAACACCTGCTGCATCATCTTCATCATCAATAGGTAAAACTCCATCAGCAGCCATTCTATAAATAGCTTCATCAGGATTTCCTGAAACTAATGATTTAGGTAATAACATAATCAACATCTTGTTTTTAGCTATTACCATTTCTTGATGATAAGTAACAATATTTCTAAGAACTTGAAAAGGAGTTACAATACCTATAATACTAAATCGACCCATATATGGAATAACTTCCATTATACCATTATAAGGAAGTTTACCATCACGTTGGAAAAGAATAGGTCTAGCTTTAATTGGATAAATACCAGTATAACGAGTTCCAATTCTATATCCTTCATAAACTTGTTGCTCCCAAGTCCATTCTATAGAAATATCTCCTGCTTCTTTATTTAAAACATAATCTTCTTCTACTACTCTTTGAGATTCAAAACCTACTTCATTTTTATATGTAAGTATTCCTCTTTTAGCAAATCCTTTCCAAACAACATGCCAAACTTCAAAAAGATTACTATTTTTCTCATAAGGAGAAAGATTATTTTGTTTAAAGAAATTTCTTTCTTCTTTACTAAACTTATCACAAGTAGAAGCATAAGATTCATAGAACTCTTTAAATGTTAAGGTTCTACTAGGACTTTTATCAAGATAATTAGAGTAATATCTTTCAAGATAAGCTCTATCATTATCATCAAGTTCATCATCAAATAAATCAAGAATTTGATTATAAGACATCATTATCTTTCTAGCAAACATATCATGGTCTTCAACCATCATCTTATTATTAGGAATAGGATATGCTTCTACAACTGGAACTGATTCTTTATATATCTTATTATTTCTAATTTCAGAATAACTATAACATTCTCCTAAAGAACAATAATTAAAGAAATTAGTAAGATAAATAATAACATCATCTGTTATATCTCTAACATAATTAAGAATCTCTTGACCTTGCTTACTTTCTTTATCAATATAATCTTGATTAAATTTTTCAATAAACTCTTCAGCATTAGGCATAGCATTTTGAGGATTTACACTATCAGGAGTTTGTCCATTAGCTTGTGCTTGCTGAACCATTTGTTGATAACGTTTTTGAAATTCTTGTTGAAAAGCTTTTTCAGCAGCTTCAAGAACTTTCTTTTTAAGAGCAGCATTTCTATTAAGAACAATATCAGGATTGTTAGCACCAACAACAAATTCATGAGAACCTTTAAAATATTCACCTACATATCTTCTTACAATATCAGACATAATATCATAATTTCTAAGAGTAGCAGGAAAATATTTAAATCTTTCTTGACTAGTATTATAAGGATTAAGAGTTTTAGTATAAAACTCATTAGGCATATTACCATGAAGAATATTAAGTTTAGTTTCTACTTCACTTCTATCATTCATTGATTCACCAAGACTAATAATATAATCTATACTATTAGCATACCAACTAGCTTTTTCCTTTTCAGCAGCACTAACTTTTTGTGCTGGAAATTCATAACTTCTAGGACTAATCATAACATTATTAATTTATTATTTAAACCATGTTCTATTCCAAATATTATCTTCACAATTATCTACAGTAGCTTTCTTTCTATGAGCAAGTTCTTTAGCAGCTTTAATATCTTTAAGTCTCCATTGTAAAGCATGAATAATCATTTCTGAAACTCTATCAAAATTACCTTTACTATTCCATTTCTTTAATTCAAGAATAGTTTGATAATCATATATTGTTTGAAAGAAATAAACGGTTTTACCAAGTTTATCAACACCTACTTCACTATAAAGCATTTCTTTAAGTAATCGAAGACCTTCAAGAACTTTAGTTCCACCATTACCATCACCACCGCCAATGTTAACACCATAACTAGCAGAAGCTTTAGCTTTAATAGAACTATCCCATAATTCTACTGGGTCTTTCATAAGATATTTAAGAGCTTTCCATTTACCAAAATTACTAACAGTTTCACCTCTATTAACCTCAACACCAGTAGTTCCAATGCAATTATAATAACGTGCCATAAGATAACATATTCTATCTGCTTCAACAAGTTTCTCAGGACGACCATAATAAGCACAAACAAGTTTAGTTTTAAATCCATTATATTGAGTTGGATTCTCCCAAACCTTTATACTATTATGAGAATGTTTATTAGTAATTGCATCTTTCTCTTTATTAACACCTACTGGGTCATAACTAATAGAATATTGACCAGGAGGAATGCCTATTCTAGTAGCACCATTATCATCAGTATATTGAAGTTTTATAGGATTAAACCATTTACGAATACATCCATGAGGATGTTCTTTAGTCATTCTAGGAACTCCTTGAATCCATTCATAATAATCTACATTAAGTTTACCTCCTTCTTTAGCAATACGTTCATTACTTTTAAATATAACCTTATTTTCTTCTTCAACAAACATACCATCAAGATAAAAATGATAAGTATTATCTGTACGAAGTTTCTCTTCCCACATCATTAATTCCTCAGAACTAAAAAGATTTTCAGTAGTAGAACTAAAAGATTCACAAGGCATATTAGCATATTGACCAAGATAATTAATATATTCAGCAAAAGTTTTAGCATGAAGTTTTTTATCTTGACGTTCTTTATATGCAATTCTAAGACCTATCTCTATATCACTATTTCCATCTTTATCCATAGCATGTAGAAGTCCTATTTGTCCTTGAAGACCCCAACAATAAGGTTTAAAATATCCACAAACATCATTACGAGAATCTTTATCCCAAACATTTTCAAAAGGCATAAAATGAGAATTGTTTGGAGAATAAAAATTCCTTTCAAATACTTGCATATTACCATCAGTAGCAGTACCCCAAGCCATAAGTGTACCAGTAACATAACTACCTGTACGCATAGCAGGTTCAGTCACAGTCATATATTCATCAAAGTTATCCATAGTAGATACCTCCTCAGTTTTAACTTTAACTGCATCCTTACCAATAGCACAATTAGGATTATTCATTGCTGAAACACTAAATAGAGCACTATTCCAAGATTTAGGACTAATGTCACCATTAGGAGTTTTAAATCCAAGAGTAAAATTCTCATTATTTCTAGTCAATATACCTCTTTTAAAAAATGTATTATTTTCATAGAAATAAAGATTATTAATAGTAAAATCAGTTAGACCACCTTTAGCTGTAAGATATTTTTTATCAACTGCTACATGAATAACAACTTTACTTGGTCTTAAATTAATATCATTAGCTGAATCACTAGCCATAATATAACTAAATCCACCACGTCTAGTTTTATCAATAAGTAAATGATAACCATTTAATTGAGCAAATTCCATAATAGCAAAAGTCCAAAATTGAGCATCAATAAATTTAGGAAAATCTTGATGTTTCTTAGCAACTGCACCTTTATCTGTATATATAATACTAGATTCATCAAGTTGCTCAATTTGAATATAATTAAGATAATTATACATAGCTCCACTAATATGAAGTTGTCTAACTTCACCATTTCTCATAAAACAAGGAGCTTCATAACCATGAAGTCTTCTATACTCTTCACGTTTACGAAGCTGTCTATGAGGAATACTATCTTCTTTATAAAATGTATATTTTTTATTAGTACGATAAAAATCAGCCATTTCATAAAGAAGATGAGTATTAACAAATTTATCTCCAGTTCTAATATCAAGAAGAAAACCTCCACTATCTCCAATCATAAATAAATCATTAGGGTCTTTATAACCTTCATCTTTTGCTCGTTTATAGTGAGTTTTATCTTCTTTTATATAATTAAGAAAAGGATAATCATTTATGTATTTTTCTACATAATTAATTTGTTCTTCCATATTATTTTATAATAGAAATAATAAAGAGTAGAATGCTACCAATAGCAGCACCTACTCCAATATTACGTTGTTTCTTTATTTTCTTGCATGTCCTATCCAATAATATATATCTTTGTCTAGCTTGTTCTGCAAGTACACTATCATTGACAATAATTTGTCGAAGATTATTATTAATAGCTTTTTCATAATCTAATTGAATAAGTTTAATATTAGCTTTACGTAAATCATTAATTGAAACTTTAACTGAATCACCTAGCACCCCCGTAGAAGAGTTTGCAACTTGACCATTACTCGATAAGTTTATAGAACAACTTAACAGTACTGTCATTATCAAGTTTTTGAACTTCAATAACTTTTGCATTTTTAATACTATCTAAATTATTAACTTTAAATTTTAAACTATCATTATGTTTCTGTAGTTCAATATCTTGTTCAATAATATTGTTATTTTTAATATGATAATATTTACCAACAATAACAGATATACAAACAACAAGAGTTAGAACTAAACTCACAAAGCAACCTTTATTACAATTAGGTATAAACATTACAAATCCTCCTCATTAATTAAAGTATAAGTAAATAGTTTACCATATCCTTGACTAATTTGATAATGAGCAAGTTTCATAAGTTTATCAAAATCTTTTCTTCTAGCAAGAACTTGACAACCTGCTGACCATCCATTAACAATAGTAGAATTATCTCCAGCTTTATGAATATTAATTCCAAATATTCCTTCTTCAATAGTTTTAGAATCAAAATCATAAACTTTGTCTTTATTATTATCTCTATAAACTTTTACAGGTTTATATTGAACTATAGCTTCATATTTACCTTTATGATAACCAAGTTTCCAACAACTTCTATATTGACCAGGAACTAGAATAGCACAACCTTTAGAACTTATAGGATTAGTTATAGAAGACAATCCTGGGTCAGTAGTAGCAGCAAAAACTTCTCTAGTTTTGATACCATACATATCAATATATTCTACTACAATAAAGTCATCAAAATTGTTAGTAACTTTATCTCCACTTTTTCTAACTCCTATAATATTAAGATTATACTTACCTTTATTAAAATAAACATAACCTTTATCTACTAATATTTTGCTGAAATCAGCACTCTTAATTTTTTCAAGAAGTTTATTCATATTAATCGAAATTTAATTTTGTTTGTTTATTAAGAAGTCCTTTACTATTTAAATAAATACGTCTATCTCGAAACATAGCATCAATCATATCACGAATATAATTAATATGATACCAATTAACAGTTTCTTCTCCGTCTTTATCTATTTCATAAAGTCCTTTTTCATCACGATAAGGCATTCCATATTGATTAAGTTTAAATGGAGTTCCTATATGACAAAGACCACAACCAACACAAGGTATTCCTAATATAAGTTCAACCATTCTAGCATAAGTAGAAAGTTGAATAGTATAATGACTTCCATTACATTCAGGAAGAGTATTAAAAGGTGGAAGCATCTTTTCATCTTTTTCAATCCAATTATTAGTTAATTGAACAGGTTTACAAGTTTTATCTTTCTTATAATAACCACTAGTAAAATGAAGTCCATCTTTATTAGTCTTCCAATCGAGAATAACAAATCTATCTGATTTTATAGCTAGAACATCAATAGTTCCACTAATTAAAAGATTAGGAAGAAATACACCTATTTCAGAATAAATAGTATATCCTCTAGTAACATAAAAATCAAATACTTCGTATATTTTAGGATATTTGTTATTAGTAGCTTCTTTAAATTTATCTATATCCAAAGGTCTAGCTTTAAGATTAGGTATATCTGCAACAGTAATACAACGTCCAGTTTCAACTTGATTTAGATATTTAATAGCATCTTTAAACATACTACTTCCTTTAATTCCATCTTCAAGACCATTATGAGTATGACTACCTCTAGTACAAGCTTCGTCAGTTATATCTTGCCAACGTTTAGCTAATTCTTTTTCAGTAATACCTAATTCTTTAGCTTTCTTATGTAGCCAATAATCTTTATCAAATTTAGGAGAATAATTACCTATTATAGTTGTAACACTAATATACTCATTTCCATAAGTATCAGTATACTTATGAGGTCCTTCATCAAAATAAAGAAAATTATTATTAAAAATACTATTCATATCTTTTCAAATTTAATAATTACTAGCATCCATTGAACTACTAACTATATCACCACCACGAGCAACTTCTGTTTCTTTCTCATAAAGTAGATTTTGTTTAGCTTCTTCAAGCTTTTTCATAATAGAAGGAATTTCTCCAGCTTTCTTATTAACAGAATCTACTAAACCAAGAACTTCTCCAATAGCTGCTATATCTAATTCTTTAGGCTTACCAAGTTTTTGATTAAGAATATTATTCATAACATCGAGAGCAAGATTAATATTGTGAAGACCTTTATTTATATTCTCAACAACTTTACCAGCTTCAGTTATACATTGATTATAATATTTCTTAATAATCTTTAGAACTAGAACATCAGGAGTATAATTATCTTTAAGACCAGCTTGTTCTATAGCCATAAGAAGAGCTTCTTTTTCACTAAGACCACTTTGTCTAGCAGGAGATTTTGGGTCTCCAAGATAATAAATAACTATACATTCTTGTATGTATTTAGATTTATCTTTAGTTTTGTCTCTAGAATAAAGTTCTCTTACATCTTTATCCATAAGTTGTCTAATAGTCGGAGCTTTAGGCATACCATTATTGTCTATTAAAAGCAACTTATCTATTATCAAATCATCGTTTGTCATTATTTCCAATATTATTAGAATCACCAACAACTGTTAGATTAGCATAAAAATACATATAAAGCTTAGCATAACTAGAACCTTTAGTTTTAACTAATCTATTATATAAATCTCTATTACGAGTAGCCATTTTACTAGCAACATAAGATGTATATCTTTCATGCTTAACTCTAGCATTACCATCAGCAACTAATTCTTTTCTAAACAAAAGTAATTCATGTTCGGTAAGTTCTTCTTTAGCTGCATCTAGTAAATCAGCATTTTGTCTAATAACAAGTCCAGAAATATTAGAAATAATATTACCCATATAAGGTATTCCTGTCCATTTACCATTAGTTAGATAATTAGCAGCATCTATTTCACATTGAGTTACTATTTCTAAAGCTATTTCTTTATCAATAATGTTTTCATCAATACATTTTAAAATATCTGCTTTTCTAACTACACGAACTTCATTTCCTTTAGGGTATCTTCTATATTCTTCTCCTTCTTCATTATACATAATTAAATTTGTATTTGAATCTAGAGGTATTTCTACCACTAGAATTATTAGAACTCCCCCGTAGAAGAGTGTTAATCTTTATTCTTAATCTCTTTAAAATAACAATCAACTACTTTAGCAGAATTATTATTAATTGCAGCATGAATAACACTACTAGGAACAATTTTAAAATCTACAAAGTAAACTTCTTGTGTAATACCTTGAGTTTCTTTATAAAGTTGTTTATTATTTTCAAGCAAATTAACTAAAAGATTAGGATTAAGACTATTCCATTTAGCATTAACTTGATTTCCATAAACAATATCACTTGGAGAAATAGTAAGTCTATCACCTAACTTAATATTTTTAATAAACTCAACATTACTATCTCCGCTTTTAATCATAATAGGAGTAGCCATAACAGTAGCATTTTTACCTTGCTTAATACCACTAACAATAGCATAAGGTTTTTGTTTAAACAAAATAGCAATTAAACTATAGTTAGGAGCAACATTTACATTTGCTACAAGAGAAGAAAGATAATTAATATCAATCTCAGAAAACATAGTAGGAAGATTTAATTCAAAATCTTTACCTTGATAAACTACTTTTAAATTAACCATAATAACTTTATTTAAATTAATACTAAGATTAGTAATGTTTTCTAATATTTTAAAATAACTTCTGCTCGATTTAATGATGATATTGCAGACGATTAAATTAAAACTATTAATGATTTTATTGATGATGCAAAGATAAGAAATAATAATGATAATACCACTATCAGTAATGATAAAAATGTTAATTGATAAGATTTATTAACAATGATGTTAAATATTGTAATAATGGTTATATTGGCTAATATAATATGTATATTTGCACCTACGAGCGCAACAGTTGGAGTAATACATTATCAAATAGATAATTGTACCAATGACCGAATAACTATTGAACTAGTAGATAGATTTCAAAGAATGGTTCTAATAGAAATAGTTATACTCGTTGAGGGCATAGAAGTTCTCCTAATATTTAAAGTCTTAAAGACAATGTGATTAGGTTCTTGGTCTATGTGGGAATTGTTGCATCTAAACAAAGTTTTAGACCATGAGTTTCTTGATAAACTCAAAGAGATATTGTATTTACTAAAATTCAAAATATAAATCAAAATATTTATATAGATAATTCAATAGGTACAAATATATAAAATATTAGATAGTGTTCTAATTGTTACGCTCGTAATAGCTGGTAGAGTTAATTCTCTATCAGCTATTTTTGTTTATACTAAACTTAAAGATAATTCTACTAAAGATATTCATAATGATAAAACTAAAGTTAGTTAGGTTTACAATGCTAATATTCTTCTACGGGGGTGCTATAGCGTTATTATAAACCTATATCTACATCTATTAACCTAGATAAACATCTAGTTGCTATTTGATCTTTTGAAATTAGAAAATAAGCAATTAGTCAAATTGATAACATAAAAAGAGATAAAATCCAAAATTCAAATATTAAGTTTAAAGATAATAATATTAATAATGAATGTTGTTTAGATAGTTGTGATGATATTAAAACTAAAGAAGATAATAAAGGAAATGATAATGAAAATGATTATGACAAAATAAATATAATAATAGTAATAGTAATAGTGAAGAAAATTAAACTGATTGAGGTAATAAAAATTGTTTAGATAGTTGTAAGGGAGGAGGTATTACTAGTAGCCCCCACCCTTGATAACCGAAGTTGAATGCCCCCACCTAAAGTTGTAACTAATCGTTCAACTCTTCCACTATATAATTAAGTTTGTCTTCGACAAAAATCTCTTCCACTATATGATTAAGTTATGCTCTCCTCAAATCCAAAAATGAAAATGGAAATGAGGAAAAGGCAAATAACATTATTAATCATCTAAATTGTATTATTATGGGTACAAATGCAAGCGCAAAGAGTGTAGAAACTAGAGTTTACAACAATGTAAAAGGCAATATTATTGCCGTAACTCTACCTAAAGGTATTGACGGACGAGTTACAATTAGTCTCGATTGTGAGCCTTTTCCGTCTATTGATTTTGAGACGGGCGAGGAAATCACTAAAAGTGCTTTTGGTATTAACATTCGTAATCTTGTTAACCAAGTAGGCGAAAAGGTAGAGGCTATTGGCTTGGCTAATGCTTTGGCTATGGGAAAAGCTATTAATCCACAAATCATTAGTTTGTCTTTGATTGGTGCAAGTGTTGACGTTAAACGTACCTTTCACGCTAAAGGTACACAACGTGAGCAATCCGATGAACTCTATAGTAAAGACTGCATTGTTAGTGAGATAGTAGGTATCGTACCACATGTTAAACCAATGTTTAACAAGGTGCTTGAAACTCTAGTAATGACAAAACCGTATATCGAAAATGTGGCAAGTGGTATAGTTACAAATCCATTTGGCATTTAATATGGTGTTTAATTTGTAGCTCTAATTACTTATGTAGTTAGAGCTACATTTGCTTTTTGTGAAACAAATTGTTTCACACCTTAAACTCATGCTGCAAAGGACAAATGTTCAACTCATACACTATATAATTAAGTTATACCTCATCCACTATACTATTAAGTTCGGCTTGCAAACTTCCTATGTTGTCATATAAGTGTTCAACATAGAATTAATGCAGCAGACTTTCTATATTGTCAGGTAAGTCTTTAAACTTTTGATATTGGCAATGTTGCAAATAATCATTGAGCAACTGAATATAATGATGATATAATTAATAAATAAGGAGAACTTATTATGATAAAATTAAATTCTAATGAAGGTAGAAGCATTGTACGTAATTATATAAGTGCTTTAAATGGTGATTCAAAAGACATCAAGTGGGCTAATGATAAACGTAAAGCAGAATATAATACTTATGATGACGAACTGAAACATTGTGTTGATGAAATTTTCAGTTGTATTTAAATGAAAAATAGTAGTAATAACATTGATTATGAGAATATTTATAATAATATTGATGATTATGAATATCCTTATAATCATATAAATAGAGAAGGAGTTTAAGATATGAATAAAGTGTTAGTAATTGGAGTTTTAACTACTTATATGGCTATCAATGATGGTTGTTTAAGTGTTGTGACTTATGAACATACTTATAATGATTGTCGTGTTCAAGCTGTAGATTTAAATTTTGTCTATATACTTGATAAAGATGATATAATGTATCAAATTGATATTAATGAGATTATTGATATTCAATTTGCAGACCATATGGCTCTTGTAGGAATGAAATAAATAATAAAGATATGAATAAATATAATCCAAAAGAATTAAATGCTGCTATTAAATCAGCAATTAAATCAGCAATTAGTAAAGGTATGAAAGAAGAAGGTATGTATGACAGTATTGTCTTTATGCCTAGTAATGAACAAAATTCAGATGGTTATGTAGATGCTGACCGATTTGGATATGATTCTGATACTGATGAACTTGATTATCTTGGATGTACTGATATTATGCCTCATGATATAAATTATAAAGAATATAATATGGACTTTGTTCCTAATGGTGTAAATCTTTTCAGAAAAGATAGACGAAAGTTTAAAGTGTCTAGTATATGTTATTGTGATACTATTATAAAATAAGGAGGACTTATGATTATAACAAAAGAACAACTAGCTGATATTATTCAGCTAACTAAAGTGATGATTGATAATCATTCAGAAGAAGTTGAAGGTAATCCTTCAATAGTAAATTTGATTAAAGATTTAGCAGATAAAGACGGTAATGAAATAACTGTAGAGTAAGATAAAGAAGATAAAGATTAGTAAGATGAAGTAACTCTTCTTCTTATTAATCTTTCTTCTAATAATTCTCATTAAACTTCTATTAATATTATTACTTCTTTTTATTCTATTGCTGATATTAACAATTATTCTACTCTTGATTATCAAGTAGTTACAACTAATCACAAAATTTGCACTTTGTCTCTTTGGACTTATCGTATAAGTGTTTTTGATGATTTTCCTTTAGTTTAAGCAAAAGAAAAGAAGTCTGCTAAATAAAATAGTATTACTGATAAATCACGAGCAATAAATCATATAATGATGAAATTGAATATAATTCAACTAATAATTGTATTGATAATGCTCATAAAAATAATAAAGTTATGAAAGAAAAATTAATAAATGATGCTATTCAATATGTTATTGATAATCATCTTGAAGATAAATTAAATTCTATAGTTATGAAAATAATTAAAGATACACATTCAATTGATATTCTTAATATCACAATGTTTGTATGTGTTAGTATTTACATAACTGATAAATACACAAATAATGAAAAATAATAAATAATATGATTATAATAAACATTATAATGGCACTAATATTACTTTTGCTATTGATTCTTGTAATATTAGCATTATTACATTGTTTTGAAGTTATTTATATTTCTCTTGATACTGTATCTAAAATTATAGCAGTTATTATGATTTTAACTGTTATGCTTTTTGCAGTTCCTAGTGTTTGTAATCTAATTGGTTTATATGAGTTTTAAAGATACGTTTCATTATGGTTATATGGCTAAATAAATAATACCATATATCATATTAAATAAACTTATAGATAAATCTATAAAGCTTGCTAATGATTATCATGTTAAGAATCCAAATCTTGATAAGAAAATGATTATGAATAGAGCTTTAATTATTGTCTATAATGATAGTAGAGCAGATAATATACATAAAGATATGATTAAGTTTTATAATAATAATTTTAAAGAAAATGAAAGAGATTAGATATATTTTTAATACTGCTGGTATTCTAGCTTTTATTGCTAGTCTTGTATTTGCTTATCTTTATTTTATTGAAGATGAGACTAAATATACTAGTGAATATTTTCTCATAACTTTGGTTATGATGCTTGTAGGAGAGTTGTTTATACTTCTTGCTCCTAGTAACTATGATATTGAGAAATGGAATAAAGAACATAATAAATAAGAAGATATGAAAGAAACTACGAAAAATGATGTTGTTCTAATTAGTATTATATTTATATTGATGCTAATTATGTGCATTTTTGGTTCATCTATGGCTGATAAGAATGATGAACTTGAAACTTACAAGCGTTATTATAATGCTAGTGAGAAGCTATTTGATGAAATTGAAGAAGGCAATGAAGCTTACTTTGATACTGATAGAGGAGCTGATTATCTTCATATTCGTAAAGAAATTCAATCAATGAAATAAAATACCTGTTTTTCCCCATTTTTAAAATGTTTTTAATACTCTTGCTTGTGAAAGTAGGAGTATTTATTATTTAACTCTTGTTGAAGGTAGTCGAATTGATAGGAGTATAAATGAATAGACTAAATAACATTATAAACATTTAATAGGAGAACTATTATGAATAAGTACTTTTTTAGAAGTAATCGTGCAGAAGATGGTATGACAGGTGTAATGCTTGTTAGTTGTAAGAACTTAGCTAGAGCTAGAGAATATGCTCGTACTAAGTTTAAGTCTTATGGTTATAAAGGTAAAGCTGTAAAAGTTGCAGCTTTGACTTTTGCCCTTTGGCTTTGTGCTATTTTGAATGTTGCTGCTGAAACAAAAGCAGACACACTTAAAGTAGATAATGCTCAAATTACTAAAGTTATTGAGGCTGAAACAACTACGTCTAAAGGTACAAAAACAATTAAGTATTACTTTATTTATAAAGGAGAACTTGTAAATACAAGTAAAAATGTTGTTGCTAAATATAAATTAGCTAAACAATATAATGCTAATTGTGCTTTGGCTATTATAATTAAGGGTAAATCTACTAAGAGAATTATTCTTGATTAAGATATTGAGGTTGCTCTATGTTATAATAAAACTTAAAATTATGACACTAGAGCACCCCCGTAGAAGAAATTCATTATCTTTGTCATCAAATTATTAATTAAACTTATACAACTATGATTGATAAAGATAATGATACTGAATTTGATGAATCATCTGTTGAAATTGATTCTTTTTGTGCTACTCACGATATAGATGAATATGATTTATTTGGTGAGATAATGGTTGAAGATGAAGAAGATGATTCTAATATTCAATGGGAATAATAACAATTAAATAAGGAGAACTTATGAAAAAAGAATTAACTAGTGCTGAGAAAAGTAGAGTTACTAAACTTAGCAAAAAAAGTAATGAAGAACTTGTTGACATTATCATTCGTAAAGATGATGTTGAAAGACGTAAAGACAAACTTATTGCTTGTCTTAAAACTAACATTGCTGGTCTAGAAAATAAGATTTCTAACACTCAAGAAGATTTGAGAAATGCTGAAGTTGAGTATGCTGATATTCTTAAAAAACATAATACATTAGTTACTATTGCACAGCATAAACAAAATGAACTTAATGATATTAAGAACACACTTAAAGCTAATGATAAATTTTATAAAGATAAACTTGATGTTCTTCAAGATGACCTTTGTAAAGCTATTAAAGCTGATGGTAAGTATTTTATTCTTGGTATGTTTGTAGGTTCAATCATATTCGCAATAATGTGCTATTTATTTTAGTAAATGTTTCTTGTTTTAAATTTCACAATTTTACCTCTATTGCTTGCGAAAGTAGTAGAGGTTTTTAATTTTATGACGCTTATGAAAATAAAGATAGATAATATAACTATCAATGGAATTAATTATTCTGTTGTTGATGGTGGAACTAAATGTTCTGATTGTCAAGTTAAAGATATATGTATTAATCAAGGTTTTGCTAATGGTGTAAACTTTGATTGTACTAGTGTTCATTTAAATAGAATTTGATATGAAAAGACCTAAATTTGATGTTAGATATAATAAAGTTACTAAGTTTAAAGATAACTTTGGAGTTGATACTAAAGCTGAAGAAGATAAAAATTATATTATTTAGCTTGATATTAATGGTAATACTTTTGTAAAAGAATATCATGATGATGAAGATGTTTGTCATGTTATAACTAATTTAATAGATGATAATGCTGAACGTCTTCAATCAGTTAAGAAAATAATAGAACATCAAAATGATATTACTCAGATAGTTAGAGAAACTTATAAAAACTATTATTGTATAGATATTAAAAAGTATGAAAACATTAAGTAAACTTCCTGATGTTATTATAATTCCTGATAATGTTTTATCTGCTAATCTTACTAATGAAGATTATCAAGATATTGCTAATGATATTGAAACTGATTTTCAGATTTCAATGGAGAAGTCAGGTCTCTTTTAATTCATTAAATTGTTTAATTTTGATTTTATTTGATTTATATAGCTTTCAATTATTTCAGATGAATAATTTATCACTGATTTAATTTGAAAGCTATATTTTGAAAAATAAAATATTAAATAACTTTGTAATTATGATAGAAGGTAAAGTTAATGATGTTGTCACTATTAATGATAAAAATTATAGAATAGTAGAAAAAATGGTGACTGTTTAGAATGTGCTGCTGCATCTAATCATAGTCTTTGTCGTGATTTACATAATTATTATGGAATGTGTTCTAAACGTAATAGAATGGATGGCAAAAATATTATTTATAAAGAAGTAAAATAGATAATTATGAATGATAACAATTATAAAACTTTACCTATAGGTACAATATTTACTTATAATGGTAATAAATATCAAGTTTGTAAATATTATATTAATGACCTTGAAAGTTGTTGTACTAAATGTGCTTTTTATTTTTATGATTGTATAGATCCTCTAATTAAATCTATTAGAGGAAATTGTTTTACCAGCGTTAGAGCTGATAATAATAACGTATATTATAAATTAATAACTGATAAAGATAATAAAGAAATGGATAAAGATATGAATAAAAATATAATTTTTACATTTAAAGATAATAATAATTCTTTAAATGATTTACATATTGAATGTCTTAAAGGATATTCAATAGATGTAGATAATAGTGATTTATCTAAGGGTATTATTAAATTTAAGAATGATACTATTACTTTTAAAGATATTTATAAAGACATAGATATAAATATAGATAAGTTTGCAAATAGTATTGTAGTTGTTAATAATAATAATCCTTATTATAATAAGTTAGAAGCTATAAGTCAACTTATAGATATAGCTAATTATTATAATAAAGGTTGGAAACCTGATTGGAATAATGAAGAAGAAAATAAATATCATATTGTTTTTGATTTTTATTATAATATCTATAGAGTAAAAGTTTGTGCTAAAACAAGTGTTAATGTTACATACTTTGCACATGAAGAAGATGCTAAATCTGTCATAGATAATCCTAATTTTAAAGATATTCTTGATGATATTTATAAAAATTAAAATGATATTATATATAATAGTTAATTATGAAAAATAAAAGTATTAAAATTAAAGCTAGACGTAAACTTCAACGTTATGTTGATTTTACTAATATTTTATATAGTTTTGATGTTTATAATCCTATCAGGATTTTACATAGTCATATATATTATTAAAATATAACTCCTAGTAAGTGTAGAAATACGGCTTATGGTGCGAAACCAACTAGGAGTACTAATAATAATTATCTTATTGATAATGCAATTAATATATTAACAATTAAACTTTTTGTAAAATGGCTAAAAGACATGATGAAAGAAAGTGCTTACGTAGTTTAAGCAAAGTTTGTAGAGTTGAAGGTAATCATATTATTGCTAATGTTGATGCAGTAATAGGTATTCATCGTTGGGGAATGATTGATTATCTTGTAGGTTATTGTGGTTATTTCTTTAGTAGAACTACTAAAGGTGGTAAACCTAAGCCTATTAGTTTTTCTGATGATGAAACTAATAATTCTATTAGAGCTGCTAAGAAAGCTCGTAAAGAACATAAACTAACTGATAAACGGAAATGAAAATAGATGTTAGTAAACTTAAATTAACTCTAAAGGTTACTAATGATAAACCTAAAAGAGTTAGAACTATTCAATCTAAAGAAATTCCTCCAAAGAAACTAACTAAATTAGTTAATGGCAAAGTTATTAAAATAAATGATAAGTATTTTGTAACTGTTTCTTATCTTGAATATAAAGAACATATGTTTAGTAATACAGATGTTTCTGAAATATCAGATAAGTCAGAAAATGTAACTATTCCATTAACTAAAGAAAGTTATGATATAAAAGGAATTAGAGTTATATTTGCTAAAGATAGTAATATTCGACTTATACGAAATGAAACTCAACTTATTTTTGGTAATTATGACCCTAATAAATATATTCCTTTTAAAGATAATAGTATAGTTAGAGGTTGGATAGTTAGAATTAATGGTGTTCTTCAATTTAAATTTAGAAATATTATACTTCAAAATGCTTTTGGATATAGTAGAACTAATAATATTGATGATGAAGAATTTCAATGGTTTAAAGACATTAAAGATGGAAAAAGATGATTATTACTGAAACTCGTTTTAGTGTTGCTAATGGTAAAGACCCTGCTAGTATTAGTGGTCTTACTAAAGACCAAGCAAGAGCTTATAAAGGTTTGATGGAATTTATAAATTCTCCTTATAATGAGAATGATTATAAAAGAGCTGTAATTGGTGCTGCTGGAGTAGGTAAAACCTATCTTCTTAAAGCTATTATTAAGAATTGTAATTATACTTATTCTCAAATAGGTTTATCTGCTCCTAGTCATAAAGCTTGTAGAGTTTTACGAGATAATCTTATAGGACTTCCTTGTAAAGTTAATACAGTTCAATCTGACTTTGGTCTTAGACTTAATTTTAATGTAGAAGATTTTGATATTAATAAACCTCCTTTTGACCCTAGAGGAAGTATTAAAATTGATAAATTTTCTCTTTATATTATTGATGAAGCTTCTATGATTAATAAAGGTCTTCTTCGATTTATAGAGAAATATACTAAAGAATATAAGGTTAAGATTATATATGTTGGTGATGACCATCAATTAGCTCCAGTTGGTGAAAATACTAGTGAAGCTTTTAAATATGTTAAGTCTTATAAACTTAAACAAATTGTTAGACAAGAAGAAGATAATCCTATACGTCCTCTTCTAGATATGCTTCGTAAAGATATTGATAATAGAACTTATGAATTTCTTAATTTCATTATTAAACATCCTGAAGGATTCGATAAAGATTTTACTAAAGGTTATAAAGTTCTAAATACTCAAAATTTTGATAATGAAGTATATAAACAATTTAATGATGAAGCTATAACTAGAAATACTGATTTTGTTAGAATTATTGCTTATACTAATAAAGCAGTTGGTGCTTGGAATAAGATTGTAAGAAATAGCATTATTAAAGATGCTACTAAATCTCCTATAACTAAGAATGATTTGATTACTTCTTATGTTACTATTGTAGATGAATATAATGACACAATTATTCGTAATAGTGAAGATTATATAATTCATGATATTGTTAATTATGTTCATCCTAAATACAATATTAAGGGATTTATGATTAAATTTCAAGCAATTCATGGTGGTCAAATAACTTCTCCTTTATTTGTTGTTGACCATAATGATGCTTTTAGCATAAATCTTTATTGTAAACTAACAGAAGAATATATTAGAGCAGCTAAAACTGCTAATAGATTTGCTAGAGCAAATAAATGGAAAGATTACTATAAGTTTAAAGAATCTTGTTTATTACTTATTAATATAGGTGATAAACAAGGTAATATTCTTTATACTCGTGATTTGGACTATGGATTTGCTCAAACAGCTCATAAATCTCAAGGTAGTACGTATGATACAGTAATGGTTGATGTTAACGATATTGTATATGATAAACATGGTAATGCTTATGTAGATGCAAGAGAAGTTAATAAAAGACTTTATGTTGCTATTAGTCGATGCAAGAATAAATGCTATTTGAGATATGGTGTTTAATCTTTAAATATTGGTTATTTGGCAATTTGCTTTAAGCGTATCAAATTTTATTATGTTTGATTATTAATTAATCATCAACAATTACTGAATTGATTCTGAATAAAAATAAAATATTAAATAACTATGGAACTGGATTTCATAAAGAAGTTCATAAACGAACGACAGAAGTTAGTTTATGAACAAAAAGCTAAACTTGAAGAAGTTGATAATAAACTTCTAACAAGTTGTAAAGAATATTTTCTTGAACATTCTAAAATTAAGATTGGAACACATATTAAAACTGTTGTTCTAAGATATGATGGAAGTAGAAAAGAAAACTATTATCGAGTTTCTAAAATAGAAGCTGATGTTAATGGTACTATTGCTATTTATGGAATTAAACGTAAGATAAATAAAGAATTTGGTAAACGAGAAGTTTATGTTACTTGTTCTTCTGTTTATGATACATCTATTCCAGCTGATTATGAAATAGTAGAGAATAAATGACACCATGTGATGATTGTGCTCTAAGATTATTTAATGATAAATGTCATTGTCTTAAAGGTGTTGGTAATCCTTGGAGTGGCAAAATGATTGTTGTTCCTAATGTTGATTATCAAGCTTATAAGAATAAAGATATGACATTTAGTAAATATGTGGAAGTAATAAATGAAGTGCTAACTTCTTCTACGGGGGGGCTAGACTGTTATATTGTTCCTCTTATCCGATGTAAACTTAATGAAAATTGTCCTATTGATGAACATCTTATTAGACGATGTGGAATTTATTTGTTTACAGAGATGAGAATTTATAATATAAATAAAATACTTCTACTTGGTAGAGCTGCTGAATTAATTTTTCCTGATGCCATTTCTAACCATGTTAATAAAATGTTTATTGGAGCTAGTACTTCAGGTAAAGTTTATTCAGTTAGTTATTCTCCTCTTGTTAAATACATAGATGATAATAAATACAAAGAACTTTGTAATCATCTAGTTAAATGGTTTAATGCTGATAAATATAATAATTATGATGGTTTTGAAATTGTTAAAATATGATACGTAGTTGGGCTACAGATATTGAATGTTTTGAGAATCTTTTTAGTGCTACTTTTGTAGATTTACAAGATTATCTTAAAACATTTAAAGATTGTGGTGATAAAGCTCTAACTGAGTGTTTAAGTGTTGCTGAAATAGAAGCTAGACTTGAAAAAGTTAATTCAAATATATTTTATATTAGTGATACAGATGATTCACAACTTCTAAAACTTGTTGAATATATTAATTCTATGCAAGCTAGATATATAGAGGGTGTTCCTGTTCGTTATGATATGTTTGGATATAATAATCAAGGTTATGATGATATGATGTTTAAAGCTTTTATGATGTATTTTAATCGTTTTGATAATAGTAGGTTATTATGTAAAAAACTTAAAGAAATTAATGATAAACTTATTAGTCTTCAAGATGATAAAGATGCTTTATGGAAAGATAGAGAACTTGATTTGATTCGTAAATATAGACTTCCTTGGGCAACTGTTGATTTGTTTAAAGTTTATGCTCTTAATAGTGCTGGTGTTAATATTGATAAAGATACTGGTGAACGTAAGAAATATGGTAAATCTCTTAAACAAGTTAGTATTAATCTTAAATGGCATAACCTTCTAGATTTCACTCTTCCTCCTATTGATGATGAAGAAGGTGATGTATATAGAAAAAGAAATGAATATCGAGGTATGACTAATGAACAGTTAAATGCTATCATTACAAATGACTTTGATAGATATGTTCTTCCTAAATATATTAAACCTATGCTTCATTATAATAAGAATGATGTATATCTTGTTTGTGAAATTGCTAGACAAAAGCCTGATGAGATTAAACTTAGATACTCTCTAGGTGCTGCTTTTAATCTAAATCTTTTATGTAGTGCTCGTAGTAATATTGCAGATAAACTTTTATATAAGTTTTATTCTGAAAGAAGTGGTCTTAAACCTGAAGCTTTTAAAGATTTACGAACTCATAGAACTGCTCTTAGTTTTAAAAAGATTATATTTCCTCATATATGTTTTCAAACTGATGAACTTAAAAAAGTTCTTGAAGATATGAAGAAAGTAATCATATATAGAACTAATAAAGATTCTTTTGAAAAAGTAATTAAGTTTCATGGTACTACTTATACTATTGCTACTGGTGGTTTACATTCACAAGATAGACCAGGAGTTCTTACATCCACAGATGATTATACTTTTATACATTATGATATATCTAGTTTTTATCCTAGTGTTATGGTTGCATATAATATTGCTCCTAAACATTTGAATAATGCTGTGTTTGTCAAAATGGTTGATTATTTTCGACTTACTCGTATAAAGTGTAAACATACTAAAGATGAAGTTGAACAAGTAGTAGCTGGTGTTCATAATAAACTAGCAGCTGAAGCTTTAAAGATTGTCATTAATGCTATTTATGGTAAGTTCGGTTTTGATAGTTATTTTCTATATGATAGATTTGCTCAAATGCAAGTAACTATTAATGGACAACTAATGGTAATGATGGTAGTTGAAGCTCTTGAACTTGCAGGCATTCATGTTGTATCAGCTAATACTGATGGTATTATTGTAAAACTTCCTAAAGATAAAGAAAATGAATTTAAAGACATAACTGATGCTTGGTGTGCTCAAAATAAATTAGGAGCAGATAGTGAAAGATATAAACTTTTTGTTACTAGGGATATTAATAATTATTTTGATATTCAAAGTAATGATAAAGTTGAATATAAAGGTAGTCTTGACCCTCATCAATATCTTAAAGATTTGAAGAAAGGTTATGATATGCCTGTTGTAGCTAAAGCAGTATTTGAATATTTTGCTAATGGAGTTTCTGTTATGGAAACTCTTCGTAATCATAAAGATATTCTTGATTTTTGTAAGACTCAAAATGTAGGTAAGCAATTTGAAGTTGTTTATCAAAAAGTAGTAGATGGAAAAGTTATTGATGTTCATTCTCAACGTCATGTTCGTTTCTATGTTTCTACTAAAGGAGTTGTTATAATGAAAGAGAATGTTAACGATGGAAAACGTAGTGTTTTAGCTAGTGGTAAACCAGTTATTATTCTTAATAAACTTGATGATGTAGATATTGCGCTTCGTAATATAGATTATAAATATTATTATGAAGAAGCTTATAAGATTATTAATCCTATTAAACTTGGTATTAGTCCTAATCAAAAAGGTGATAAGAATAAGAAAACTCTTAGTGGAAAAGCTCTTCTGAAGAAGAACTTTGGTATGTATAATAGTTTATTTGATATAGAACAAATGGAACAATGATTGAAGAAAAAGAATATAATGAACTTGTAGAAACTTGGAATAATAGAAAAGGTAATGGAACTATTGTAATTCCTAATCCTCTTGATGCTATTAAACCTATCTACATGATTATTCCAAGGCTTTTTAATAAAAGTCCAACATGTAATGTATTAATTATTGCTGATGATTTTGCAGATAAAGATAATGTAATAAGTTATCTTACTAATCAAAAGAATAATTACGATGCTATATTTCAAAATCTTTTGAATATAGGTAGAATTAAAGTTTTAACTATTGATTGGATTATTGATAATATTAATCATTATCAACCTACTTTAGTTGTAATTTATAATCCTAGTTCTTTCACTTTTGCTCATCTTAGTATTATCGAGAAAAGTATTTATAAACTTGTTGTTCTTCATAAACAAGTTAGTACTGATATTCGAGATAAATATTATCAAGTTGTTCCTTGTATTAAAGAATTTAAGCAAAGTGAAGTTGATAATATTCGTACTAGCCCCCCCGTAGAAGAATATCGTATTCCTATTACTATAGATTCTTCTAGTGAAGATGCTAAACTTCTAAAATATTATAATGATAATATTAGAATAGCTCTATGTATATTTAAGGATTTAGATGGTATTAAACGTGCTATAACTGGAAATACTTCCAATAATACTTCTGCTCTTGCTTATTGTGACCAATTAGCTAGAGAGAATGGTTGGAATGAACGTCTAGATATGAGTACTGATTATAATCGACAGATTGATACTTTATATAGTCCTAATGCTATTAGAGAGCGTGCTAATACTACTTATGAAATGATTAGAAAACGAACTCAACTTGTAGCTAGTTATTCTAGAAAAGTAAATGCTATTATTGAAATTGTTAATAACAATGTAGGTAAGAAGATTCTTGTGATTAATAAATTTGCTGAATTTGCTACTGATATTACTAATAATCTTAATGTTGGTGATAAGCAAATTTGTATGAATTATCACGATAAAGTTGATAGTATTCCAGCTATTGATGATAAAGGTAATCCTATATATTATAAGTCAGGTGCTAAGAAAGGTGAACGTAAACTTATGGGTGCTACTTCTCAAAAAAAGTTGGCACAGAAGCTGTTCAACCTAAACAAAATAAATGTTTTGTCAGCTAATAATTTGCCCGATAAAGATTTGAATATTGATGTAGATGTTATTATAATAACGTCACCATTATGTGAGAATCTTAAAGCATATTTATATAGATTGGCAAAGGTAACTTTCAATACACCTATTATATTATATAGTCTCTATTGTAGAGATACTATGGAGGAAAAAGAAATCAATGATAGAAGTTTAGCAGAAAATCATCATATTGTTAATACAAATGATGAAATTGTTAAAAATGATAATAATTCTGCTTATACTATTGTAGATTAAAATAAAAGTATTATCTTTGCATCAGAAATAAGAAATAAACTTATTAATGCTCTTTGAGATAATGAATAAAGAAAAAGAAATTGATAACAATCGTACAATGGTTGTTAGAAGTGGTGAACAAGACAATGCTCTTTCTGCTATCAATCTTCTTGATGAAAAAGGAATTGCGCAAGCAGAGTTCTTTCTAAAGAAGATTCTTACAAGTGATAAAAGTGGTCTTAAAAGTGTTCAAGATGGTTTAGCCATTATGATGAGAGCTAAAGACTTAAATTTGCCTTTTAGTACTTGTATTGAACATATTCATGTTATTAATGGAAAGACAGGTGTTGATGTTCACATAGTTAAAGCGTTACTACTGAGGGCAGGTATAGTCTGGAATTGTACTAAAGATTATGTACCTCAGTATCAATATACTGACGGTAGTACGATTTATCTAGAAACACAACTTCCCGATTATGTTGTTAAATGTCGAAATGCTAAAGAAGCAGAGAAAAAGACTAATGATGATGTAGTTGGTGTTTATCCTCTTAGATATTATGTAGATTTAAAAGGTAACAAATATACTGAATTTGAAATTAGTGCTAAGTGTGTTAAATGTATTAATAAACTTCAAGCTATTAAAGTTGCTCAGGAAGGACAATTCCCAGTACTTCGTATTCAAGCTCAACCTATTGATTTTGTTACTGAATATACTCTACATAGATTTAAGAATATAAATGGTAAAGTTGTTGAAATGACATCTAAAGGACATTTCTCTTTTAGTGAAGCTAATGCAGCTGGTCTATTTGAGAAAGATACTTATAAGAAATATCCTAGAATACTTATTGGTCATAGAGCTTTTATGTATGCTGCTAGAGATATAGCAAGTGATTATCTTATGGGTGTTATGTCTGATGATGAGATTATGGAAGTTATTGGAAATACTAATCTTGATTCCGATAACTTTGTAAATATAGAAGAAATAGAAACTTCTAATCAAGATTAAACTAATGGTCTTTATGACCAATCAATTAATATTAATATTAACTTTTTAAAATTTTACAATTATGAAATTAGGTAATGTATCTTTCGGTTTGGGTTCTCTTAGTGTTGTTGCTAGTGGTGTTAAGACATCTACTATTTCTACTGAGCCTCAGCTTATTGCTTTGAGTACTAAGGGTGGTTTTGCTCTTACTCCTGCTGTTACAAAGGCTATGGGTCTTGTTAGTGGTGATAATGTTATCTTTATTAATAATATTGCTACTGTAGAGAGTGAGATTGCTTCTCGTTCTGAGAGCATTATGCAAATTGTTGATGAGAACAATCTTGACCTCGATAATCCTGAAGATGTTGCTGCTTTGACTGCTGCTCTTTCTAAGTGGTTTATCGCTAAGGCTTATGCTTTGAAGTCTAAGACTGGTGCTCCTATTATGGTTTCTGCTCGTCTTACAGATAAGGAGAAGAAGGAGTTGTTTGATGCACAAGTTGATACTATTGTAGCTGAGAATCGTGATGCTCTTATTGCTAAGTTTGAGCTTGCTGCTGATGCTACTGATGAGGAGATTAAGAGTCATCTTTCTGTTGATGACCTTGAAATGCCTAAGGTTCAGTCTTATCCTGGTGCTAAGCTTGCTTCTAATGGTAATGCTCAGGGTGTAGGTTTGAAGCTTAACTTTAGTGATACTTGTACTTGGGAGCAGCTTAAGGCTGATATGGAAGATAAGACTGCTATGAAACGTGTTTATGCAGTTGACCTTGCTGGCAAGTTTGTTACTAAGTTTAACGATGGTTATGAGGATGTAGATGTTACTGTTTATCCTATTGGTGATTATACTGATGAGAAGCCAATTCGTGTTGCTAAGAAAGATGCAGAAGATGCACAAGATGCAGAGTAATTTGAAGTAGATTCAATTACTTAAAATTATAAGGGAATTGATTAATATCAGTTCCCTTTTTTAAACTCTATTTTTAAACAATTAAAACTTAATTAAGTTATGACAGAAGTTAAAGAAGGTGCAGCAGCAGTTGCAAATGGTGCTGCAAAGAAACACAGAAGAAGAGGTATTAATAATGAAACTAGAGCCGTTACTCGTCTTAAATTTCATGAGAAAGATGCTGCTACTAATAGTCTTTTCTATGGACATCTTGATAGTGTATCTGTAGAATGGTCAATTAATGCAGATGCTAAGGCATTTACTGGTTTGAGAACTCCTCGTCTTGTGTTCCGTTTCGCAAGTAATCATACTAAAGTTGAGGAACGTCGTTGGGTTGATAAAACTTTATTCCCTATCGAAAGTAATGTAGATACTATTGAAGGTGGTAAAGATGATTGGCAAGTAAGTAGTCTATTCGCTTGGATTAAGCATATTCTTGATGTATTCTATCTTAAAGGTCGTGAAATGACTGAAGCTGAAGAAGATGCTTTAAGTCTTACATTTGATGATGTTGAAGAAGATGCAGACGGAAATCTTAATTATGTAGCTGTTGACCCTCAAGAAGTTCTTAATGGTTATCAACATGTATTTGAGAATGCTGCTGCTATGCTTAATGGAACATTTAATCTTCTTGAAGGTGAAACTGCTAAGCCAGTATTCAAAGATGCTAATGGTAAGTTTATTAGTATTTGGATTAAACTTCTTCGTGCTACAAGAAATCGTAAAGGAGATTGGGTTAATGTTGACAGAAGTGGTGATTTAGCATTTACTGCATTTGTAGGTAGTGGTGCTATTGAGATTGTTAAGGGTGGTGCTAATCCTTCTGCTCCTGCAATTCTTCGTGTTGATGCTGCTAAAGAATCAATTACTCCAAAGCAAGTAAATAAGACACCTTCTGTTGGTGCTCCTGCTATGCCTGGAATGAATATGCCTGGAATGACTGTTCCTTCTATGAATGGTACTACTGGTTCTGAAACTAATGCAGCTTTTGCTGGTGCAGATAGTGATATGCCATTCTAACATAAAGTCTTTCTGACGATTATGTTAATGGTTTACTAATAGGTTCAATGTTTTTAAGGGTGATGCGAGGAATCGTGTCACCCATTTTTTTATATTATGAAACGTAATATTAATACTACTCAATTAACTAAAGCTTTTATTGAATCTCGAATAAGTCAAGAAGATATTGTAAGTAAATATCTAAATATTCCTTTAGAAACTGTTCAAGATTGTATTGAACATAATCATCTAATAAAGTCTGTGTTTCGTGATGATGATACAGATGGAAGTATGGGTATTACTTATAATAGAAAAGGAAGACTTAAAGTTAGAGATTTTGGAGGTTTTGGTTTCTTTGAAGATGTTTATGGAGTAGTTGCTTATGTTTTATCTATAGCTTATGAACGACCTATTAGTACAAATAATAAACAAGATTTTTATTTTATTCTTAAACATATATATAGAACTTTTGCAGATGTAATAGATAGTCGTCAACGCGATTATACTGTAGATGAAGATATACGAAATGGTTTATATAAAAGTAAAAATCGTAAAGCTATTATTGAAATAGTTCCACGTTCATGGGATAGAATAGATAAAACTATATGGAATAAACTAAATGTAAGTTTGGCTTATCTTAATACTCATTTTGTAATTCCTGTTGATCAATATTATATAGATAGAAGTAGTAATCCTACTCCTAAATATAGATATAGTTCTAAAGACCCTTGTTATGCTTATATGCTTGGACAAAATAGTCAAGGTATTTGTCTTATTAAATTATATTTTCCTCTTAGAAATCGTCATATAGATTTAAAGTTTATTACTAATTGTAATGTACTTGAAGGTCTTCCTAATCTTGAACTAGATGATTATGACTATATTCTTATTACTAAATCAAGTAAAGATAGATTAAGTATAGGTAGTCATTTAAGTGCTAAACCTCTCTACGGGGGTGCTTGGCAAAAGTTAAAGATAGGTGTTATAAATCTTCCTAGTGAAAATTATAGACTTACAGATAGAGAATATAATTGGATAAAGAAAAAGCTTAAGGATGATGGTCTTATACTTAGTCTTCTAGATTTTGATAGAACTGGTCGTGAAGGTGCCAAATATCTTAAAGAAACTTATAATATTCCTTATTTGTTTATTACTCGTGGGGAATTTGGTCTTGAAAATTATGAGTGTAAAGATTTTGCTGATTTACATGATAAATATGATAATGATGAAATAGATAAATTTATTAGAGAAACACTTCATTATGTCGAAATTCGATTCAAAACTACAGAAATGGATAATCAAGATGCCGATTATAAAAGATTATCGAACTTTGATTTGCCGTTCTGAAAAAGATGGTGTTGATATTGTAATGACATACATAACAGAAAAAGATGAAAATGATTTAGATAATAATCATAAAGTCTTTATTACTAGAGGTAAACAAAAGTTTAAGTTGGAACAATCAAATGTTATTTGTTATGGTCAAATAAATTTTAACAAAGCTAGTGATGACTATTATCAACTTGAAGAAATAATACCTTTTAATAAAGTAGTTCATATACCTATAGATTATGATTTAGCAACTCATTGTTGTATAAGTCCAATTAAATCTTATAGAACTACCGAATGTAGTAATATATCTGAAATTTGTCGTTATAATTATGGCGTACTTGGTAAACCTGATAGAGTTGCAATTTTTAAAACTAGAATAAAATGATAGATTTTCCTATTCCTAAAAAATATACAATGACTTTAGATAGTAGAGATAAAGCTATTTGTAAAAACAATGTTGCAAAATATGGTATAGAAAAAGCTATTGAACATCAATTTAAATATCTTGATTGTTCTAGAATTAAAGATGGTCTTAGACTTATGCAAACTATAGGTGTACCATATGTTTATGAAATGTCTAAACTTGCATTTATACTTTATACTTATTTATCTGATGAAGAAGAGGATAAACTTAAAGTTTATTTTGATAAACTTAAAAAACTTCATGAAGCAAATCTTAAATATGAAGAAGAAAATCCTCCAATAGTATATGATAAAAGTAAAAAAGTTAAGAATGTTCGTACTACTCGTAAAAGAGTTCTAAAAGAAGCTACTCTTGAAGGTTTTGAGAAACCTAAAAAAGTTACTGCTAAATCTTTAAGAACTGATGTTAGAGCTGCTATACTTTCTGGTATTAAACTAACAATAAAATGATATTATATAAAAGAAATGCTAAAGGTGAACCAATAGGTTGGGAGATAGTTGATAAAGATGATACTATTGAAGTTTCTTATGGTATTGTTGGAGGAAATTGTCACACTGAAGTTCTTGAAAAGAAATTAGTTAAAGCTGATGAATATCTTTCTAGAATTAAAACTAAACGTAAAGAAGGATATAAAGAAGTTTCTGAGCTTAAAGATAATGCTCCTGAAACTTTTACAGATAGAATTTCTTTAATTAATTATCTAAAGACTTATCTTCCTAAGAATAATACTACTAGTGATGGATTTGTATTACCGATGCTTGCTAAAGTTCTCAAAGATAATAAACCTTTTACTAAAGGTTCTTTTCTAGGTCAATATAAGATTAATGGTGTTAGATGTATTATTGGTGCTGAAAAGACTACTGATATGTTTAAACCTATTAAACTTAAATATTGGTCTAGAGAAGGAACTGAATGGAATCAATTAAGTTGGATGGATGAACTTATTCTTCCTAATCTTAATGAGGATTTAATTGATGCTATGCTAGATGAAAATGCTTGTCTTGATGGAGAACTTTATCTTCCTGGTCAAACTGTAAATAATATTAATAGTTTTGTTAAGAATCCTTCTCTTCCTCAACATAAACTTCTTCAATATTGGTGTTATGATGTTCTTATAGAAAATATGACTTATGAATATCGTAATAATTTTAGACTATCTAATATTAAGAGAATATGTTATACTTTTGATACTATTGACCAACATCTTAATAATAAATCTCAACTTGTTCTTCTTCCTGATACTATTATAAATAGTATTAATGATGCTACAAGATTTAGAGATAAGTTTATTGGTCTTGGTTTTGAAGGTCTTATTGTTCGTAATAAAGAATCTGAATATCAATTTGGCAAACGTAATTCTGCTATGTTTAAATATAAACGAGTAGATGATGCTAAATTTAAGATTGTAGATATTGTTCCTGAAGGAGTTAGAACTAATCTTTGTAAACTTGTTCTAAAGAATGATATTAATGATGAACAATTTGAATGTACTCTTAACGCTAGTCATACTTATCAAGAAATGATTCTTAAAGATAAGAAAGACTATATTGGAGGTTATGCTTTTGTTGAATATAGAGAAAGAAGTGGCATTAAAGATGTTCCTTTTCACGCTAAAGCAATAACTATTTCTAAACATAATTAAACTATGAATCTTAATGCTTATGATAATGTAAATGATTCTGTTATACTTAAAACTTGGATAGACCCTTATTATAGGAAATTGTATAGCAGAGAAATGAAGTTCTATCCATTCTTCACAATGCTTAAACGATATAATGATAAGATTAGAAAAGATGAATTTTATCTTTGTTTAAGTGCTGAAACTGATGATGGACATGATTGGAGAAGTACTGCTCATTATAATAATTCTGTTAAAGTTAGTTTATCTGAATTTTGGGCTAATAGTAGGCTTAAAGATATTCATACTAAAACATATATTATTATTGATGAAGATTATAAAGATGATAATTCAGTCGTGTATCGGTTATTTATTTAGTCAATAACTCAATAACTCCCCCGTAGAAGAAATTCGATATTTGATTGATTTCAGATTACGTGAGGAGTTTTTTGTATTCTCTTGTATAGTTAATCAGTAATGATTATATTTGCAGTAAATAAACGATTTTAAAATATTAAATAACTTTCATAATATGTCTAAAGATAAAGTAGGTGCTGAACCTAAAGAAAAAAGAATAAAACATTATTATGACAAAGCAGAAGCTTTTCATATTGGTGTTAGTAGAGATGAATGGTGTTGTTATCGTGCTAAACTATTTCCATTTGTTGCTATTGGTGGTTATTTCATAGATTTTGGAGATTGGTGGGCTAAAAGATGTTCTACTGAACTTCTAGAAAAATATTGGGATAAAGATGCTTATGGAAATAGTGGTTATAAAGACCATGTATTTGGAGTTGTTGATAGAAAAAGAAAAATAGCTGTAATCAAATATGATTGCAAATATAGATGGAATTTAGAGAAGGCTCTTCCTGATGATTTTACCATTTATCATGTTATGAGTTTTCCTATATTTAATATTACTGCTCCAAGAAATAGAAAAACTCTTCTTAAAGAATGTGCTAAATATCTAATTCATCTATATATGCTTAATTGTTATCAAGAATTTAAGATTCTTAATAGTAGAACTAAGCATTTATATGAAGATGCTACAACTGATGGAAACAAGAAAGATATTATTTCTAAACTTAAAGAAATAGCTAATAAAGTTCCAACTAAAACATCTCTATTTAATAAAAATGCCATATTTAAATATTATACTAGTGGAAAAGTTAAATATCCTACAATAGATGACATTCTTAATGATAAACTTTTTACTAAAGAACAAAAAGAATATTTTGCTAAGTGTAAGTTTTATACTAAATATATATATAATAAAGGTAATATTTATAATTGGAAAGATGTAGAAACTAATTGGAATAAACTTGTAGATACTGAACTTCTTTGGCAAGATAAAATAGAAAATGAAACTAAAGAAAGACATGAAAAAGTTCTTAAACGATTTAAAAATTGTCGTAAAAGAGTAAAAGAATATCTTGAAGAACTTAAAAAAGAAGTTCTAAAAGCAGATGGCATAGATAATATTGTTAATTATTGGAGAACTAAAAATAATATTTATAGTAATTATGTAGAATATAAAGATTGCAGACTTCTACCTAATGATACAATAGAATGGTTTGATACTAAATATAATCTAAATTGTATAAGTTTTGACAATATTCAACTTAAACTTAAAGGTGATTGTGTTATAACTTCTAAAGGAGCAATTGTTCCTCTTAATTTAGCTATTAAATTATTCAATAAACTTTATGTAAAATATTTTATTGATAAAACTACTGATAGTGTTGTATTTTGTAACAATATTAATATATGTTGTTATAAAGTTAGATTTATAAGATATAAAGAAAAAGTTAAAGATAATGGAGAACCTTTAGGTTATAAAGAGTGGCTTATTCAAATAGGTTGTCATTCTCTTTGGTTTGATGATATTAAAGATTTTGCTAGATATTATAATCTACAAGATAAACTTAATTTTCCACTAGATAAAACTACAGAAGAATGTAGAAATAATAAATTAATTCATTTAATAACTGATAAAGATGACTGAAAATGATTTGAAGTATTGGAAACAAACTCTTAGTGGAGTTGTTCCAAAGGAGTTAATAACTCCTGAAGTTGTTGCTCTTCGTGACCAACAAAATGAGATGCTTAATCTTATGGCTAAGAAGAATGCTGATTATGGTAATGCTTTTAATAAAGGCTGTGATAAATTAGGCTATAGATATGGTCTAGCTAGAATGTATGATAAAGCTAATCGTTTGATTCATCTTATTGAAGATGATTTTCAAGGTTGTAATAAACCTAATGTTAAAGATGAAAGTATGTTTGATACTATTCAAGATTTAGCTAATTATTGTAATATGTTATTGGCTTGGTTAAATGGTTTTATTCAAGACGATAAAGAAGTTAAACATGAACAAGATTATAAAGATGATACTATTTATATAGAGCTATATAATCTTCTTGTTACAAATAAAGTTCATCTTTTAGATGAAGAAACCTATGAAGATGTTACTAAAGAAATTTACGAAACTTATGGTTTTGAACATTTAGCTAAAGATAATGACGGTTTTGTATATAATCAAAATGCTGATAATTCTATGGTTATAATTACTAATAGTAATAAACGACAAGTAATTGCTGTTAGTTATAATTGGATAGCTTCTAACATATCTAAAGATAAATCAGATAAATAATTATGGATAAAAATGAATTAAGTGCTCTTGAGAAGTTTACTCTTCTTCCTAATCTAAATATAGTTGAACCCGATGGTGATTATATAGTAGTAAATAAAGAAAAAGATGAAGGTTATACTCCTACTTTATATTATTATGATGAAGAGTATGTACTTGATTGGATAGGAGAAGATCATGATACTATTAAAGATTTTAATGATATATCTCCTGAAGAAGTTATTAGTAAAGCTTTTGCTTGGTGTGTAAATGAACATTTATTATAAATTATAATCATGATTAAAGTAATAAATCAAAATGTAGAAGTTTGGGCACAAGAAGGTTATACTCTTGATGCTATTTGGAAACATATAGCTAGATGTGCCAGAGTTTGTTATCAAAGTACTCCTAAAAATAATGGAGAAACTGACTATGATTTTATAGTTAGAACTCTTCTTAAAGGTATAGATGTTGTAAATCAACCTTATGATATTAAAAAGATTATCACTTGTCATTTAAGTGTGCTTGAACATGGTACTATTCATCTTCGTTATCCTTTATATGTTTCTAGAGCTAGTGTTCAATTTGAACATAGGTTCAAATATAATAAATATAGTGAGTTCTATATAGATGAAAAAGATTATGCTTATGTTACTACTAATATGAGAGTTTTAGTAGAAAATGGTTGGATTGACGAACTTGAATTTATTGATGACATTCATAATAATGAATATAATCTTATCGATAGATGTACTCTTAATTTTATAACAGATATTGGTGCTAGTCGTGAACTAAATCGTCATAGAGTTAATAGTATAAGTGAAGAATCTACTAGATATTGTAGATACACTGCTAATAAATTTGGTGGTAATATAACTGTTGCTAAACTTCCTTGGATTGATTATAAAAATGATGAAAGTGAAGAAACTAATTATGAAAATGGTTTCTTTAGTGATAATGAAATTTATGATGAAGAAGAAAATACAATACTTGGTCATCTTACAGATGGTTGGTCTGCTATTGATTGGTTTCTTTATGGACTTCAAATAAGTAATCTTATTTATAATAAATGTGTTCAATTAGGTTGGACTGCTCAACAAGCTAGAGAAATCCTTCCTCTTAACACCAAGACACAAGTAGTTCATACTGCTTTTGTTAAGGATTGGCAACATTTTATAGATTTACGTTCTAATGGTGTTAGTGGAGTTCCTCATCCTATGATTAAGGAACTTGCTGATAAAGTTGATGATTTAATTAATGCTACAACATGTGGATAAGTATTTTAAATTATAATATGGGACAAATTGAAGTTGCTGATATGACTGACTTTGATTTAGATACTAATAATAATGATGCTAATACAATAGCAGAAATGTGGTTGATTAGTAATGGTTATAATTCTAACGAAGTCGAGTATATGCTAACTGATGAATGTCCTTTATGTTTAGTAAACAATTTAGAAACTCATTTAAACTTATAAGATTATGGAAAAGACGATTAAAGGAATTAAAGAGAATGGAAAGAATTTAAAGAATAATATTCTCAAACTGATTAATGATTTTGAAGCTGCTAATCCAGAAGTTGATGTTCGTGTTACTGTAGGTCGTAGTTATTCTACTATTGATGATGATAATAAAGTTACTCATAAAGTAGATGTAGATTTAACTATTAAGTAATTTACAAATTATAATAGATGTTTCGTTATGATAGGTAGTCATAATACTTTAAGTTATCTTCCTCCTGAAAATCTTTGGGGGAAGATAACAAGACTTTGGAACAAATGTCAAGATAAAAATATTAGAGAGCAATATGAAGCAGGTGTTAGATATTTTGATATTCGTATAAATCTTTATAATGATAGATGGCATTTTGTTCATAATAAAGTTGACTTTGGTCATACATATAATCTAATTTGGGAATTTATTGCTAAACATAAAATTCCTATTAGACTTATATATGACCAAAGAAGTAAACCAAAAGATGTAAATTATAAAATAGCACGTTTTAAAACTTATATTGTTGTTTTAAGAGAAAAATATGGTGTTAATATTGATTCTGCTATTACATATTGGGATTGGAAAGAATATTCCATAGCTGATATTGATATTAAAGAATATCATGTTAGTGTTAAAGCTAAATGGTATCAATACATATTAGGTTGTAAATGGTTTGCTAAGAAATATAATTCTGATGTTTATAATGATTATAAAAATCTTAAAGATGATGTGTTATTAATAGATTATGTAGAATATGGGAATGAATAGAAATTGTTTCTTTGGACTTCATCATTATGAAGTTAAAGATGAATTACAAGTAAGTATAGGTAATGAAACTCCAGCTAATATAGCTTGAGTTAATTATGTTTGTGTTTGTAAAAATTGTGGTAAAATTAAATCTACTTTTGTTCCAACTAATGCTGATTATTTAGAAGAAAGTAGAGGTGTAAGAATCAATAAATAAATTAATAATTATGGGAACAATATTTGATGTTGAAAGAGAACTTCTTAATATATTTGAAGAACTCGAAGAAAATGGTGGTGAACTTACTCCTGAGATTGAAGAAAAACTTCAATTAAATAGTCAAGAAGTTACTCGTAAAGTAAAGAGTTATGTTGCTTATATTAATAAGCTTAAAGCTGATGAAGCTGCTATTAAATCTGAGCAAGATAGACTTACTGCTTTAAAGAAAAGTAAAGATAATACTATTAAATCAATTACTAATCTTGTTCTTTATGCTATACATAATTTTGGTGATGAAGATAAGAAAGGTAAAAAGTTCTTTGATTGGGGTACTGGTAAAGTCAGTATTCGTAATAGTACTGTTGTAGAAGTTGATACTAATAAAATTGAACATGTAACAGAAACCATCAAAGATGTATTTGCTAATGGCATATTTACAAATACATTACAATGTAATGATTCTATTGATATAACTGGTCTTATTGATTCTATTCAACAAACCGCTGTTACAGAAAACAATGTAGCTGCTGGTGAAGTAGAAATTGAAGATTTAGATGACATTACAGTTAATGTTACAATTCCTATATCAGCTGCTAAACTTCTTAATGGTGAAGGATATAATCTTATGAAACAAATAGGTTATACTAATCCTAATGGTTGGGATTTTAAACCTACTGTTGATAAGAAAACTCTTAAAACTAAAATTGTTGAAGAAGGTTGTACTTCTAATATTGGAAAAGTTGTTACTAATGAAAATTTAAATATAAAGTAATATGGATATAATTGGTATATATTGTATTAAAACTGACATTGTAAAAGAAGATAAAACTAAACTTCAAATCAATGTTATTGGTGAGAATTTAGCAGATGCTATAAGTTCTGTTAGTTGTTTAAAATATAATGGTGAAGAATTAGCAGAACATATTATAAGTGCTGAAAAATTTGTAGATAAAGTTTATCGATATACTTATAGTGGCAATAACGAATTAAATCCTAATTATAAACCAGAAAAAAATAATGAAGATAAATAAGCAGTAATCAATATTACTGCTTTTAAACTTTTAATAATAATTTTAAAACTGCTGAAGTTATGAGTAAATTTAATCGTGGTGGATTACCTTGGGCTATTGGTAAAGATGTTTCTGATTGTCTTACTGCTCAAGATGTAATGAAGAAAGCAGAACTTGATTGGTCTGTTGCTAAATGTGAACTTGTTGCTAAAATGCCATTTAGAATTAATGGTAACAATGAAGTAGATGCAGATAGTTTTGTTCATAAAGGTGATATATATCGTGAAATGAATAATGCTTATGCTACTTATCGAACAGATATGAACTATCCTCTTGGACTTGTTAAAGAAAAGTATGAAATTGTTCAAAACAATGATGCTTTTAATTTCTTTAATAATGCTATTGGAGAAGATAAAGCTCAATGGGATAAAGCTGCTTGTCTTAATTTTGGAGAAAAGGTTTATGTAAGTGCTAAACTTCCTGTCCAAACTTCTGTAAATAGTAATGATGTTATAGATAATTATCTTGTGTTTAGTAATGGACATGATGGTAATTCTTCTGTTGATATTATGATCACTCCAGTAAGAGTTATTTGTACTAACATGCTTAATGGTGCTCTTAATGCTGCTAGTTGTCATATTCGTCTTCGTCATACTAAATCAGTTAAAGAAAAACTTGAACTTGGTGCTCAGGTTCTTAAAGTAGCTTGTGAACACGCTCTTGATGCACAAGAACTTTATCGTCATTTGACTACTATTAAAATGACTGATGAACAAGTTTATAAATATCTTTGTGAACTTCAATTAACTAAAGATGAATTAATTCGTATTGCTGAATATGATAAACAACATGGGTTTAAACGTCTTATTTCAAGAGATTATAGACTTCTTGAAGCTTGTTCTATTTCTACTCGTAAAGCTAATATCCTTTATAATATGTTTGATTATTATAATAATGGTATTGGTCAGAAAGATTGTTATGGAACTGCTTGGGGTGCTTATAATGCTATTACTGGATTTTATTGTAATGTTGCAAATCTTAAAGGAGAAAAGCGAATGACTTCTCTTGTTTGGGGTTCTGCTAATAAAAATATGTCTAATGCTCTTAATAGTGTTGTAGCTTATGCAAGTTAATTTTAATAATAACGATACTGAGGGAATAAAAATCCCTCGGTATGATGTTGGAAAAGAAGTTCTATTCTTTGACCATGTTAAAGGAGAATTTGCTTATGGTGTAATAGTTCAACTTCAACTTACAAAGACAGAACAATATCAAACTATTGCTTATGGAATTAGAACTTCTGATGATATAACTTTACCTTGTGTTCCTGAAAGCCTTGTATTTGTAGATAAATATAAAGCCGAACTTTGGATTGATACTATTAGTAGAAAGTTAAAGATGTTGTAATGTTGAAGTTCTTCTACGGGGGTGTTCTAAAAATAGAACTCATATTGATGCTTATGTTGACATAGGTTAATTTATGTATATTTAACAACATAACACCCCCGTAGAAGAGCTGAAATATTAAAAACTATAAATACATATAATTTTATTACTGTTTCTTATGGTCATTTTAAAGATAATGCTTATCTTTGTAGCGATAATCAGTAAGTTATCAGTAATATATTATATAATATAGAGCAAATATAACTATCTGATAATCAATAAGTTACATAGAGATTTAACTAAAATTAACGACAAAAAACCGTCTTTTCTGTGAAGAAATGGCGGTTTTATCGGTTAAAATGTTATCTTTGTAATGTCGTATTTTAAGTTAATGATTCTATGATTAATACTATTAATTTTGAAGATATTATGGTAGAAGTTACTGCAAGAAATAAACTTAAACTTGGTGATACAGAAGTAGATGTAGTTTATGAAGTATTTAAAGATACTAATAAATTTGTTTCTACTTATATTCACCGTTATTGCAGTAAAACTGCTAGTGATGTAGCTTGTTGGATTAGTGATACAATGAAACCTAGTCAAACTAGTATAGAAATTAAAGTTAGAGATTTGGTAAGTTCTGATATTTGTAATTCTAAACATCCTGATAGTATAAGAAAAGCTATTAAAGAATTAGTAGATGTTGGCGCTATTATAAGATGGAAAGATATTGAAGATTTACCTTCTAATGTAAAAGTTACTAAAGATTGGTATTTATTAAATCCTCAAATGATTAAAGCTATAAGTTGTAAAGCTTTTAAAGAACAAGTTAATACAAGTATGAAATCAATAAGAAATAGTAAAGAATATCAAATAAATGAATATTCTGCCATAGTATATAATTTTAAAAATAATAATAATGAGTCAATTAAGTAATCGTATCGCAGAAGCAATTATTAATTATGCTAATGCTTTTAAAGAAACTCCAGACAATCGTAAATTAGCAGAAAGAGAACTTAAAGATGCTCTTCTTCAAGCTATCGATTTTGTTCCAGTTAAAATTTGGCTTGACCCTAAAGTTAAAGCTAAAATTCCAGAGTATGCTCATTATGTAGCTAACTCTAAAGAAGATGGTTTTGGCGGTCATGCTACTGATGCTTGTTGTGATGTAGTTTGTACTTCTATTGAAAAGACAAATGATGGTCGTATTAAATGTAGTACAGGTATTCATGTTGCTACTGAAGATAGAGATTCAATTACTTGTCGTCCTAATAGTCGTATTACTAAAATGGGATATGTAATAGCTAATGCTCCAGGCACTGTAGATGAAAGTTACCGTGGTGAAGTTTTTGTTATTTTTAGACCTATTACAAACAATCCTACTCCAATTAATATTGGTGATGTTATTTGTCAAATTGAAGTTCCTCATCATCGTCAAGTTAGTTTTGAAATAGTTAAGACCCTTGAAGATTTAGGAATAACTGATAGAGGTGATGGTGGTTTTGGTTCTACTGCTAAGAAATAAATTAATGTTTAACATATAAATAATAAAGATTATGAAGAATTTTGTAAAGAAGATGATTGAGCAGCATGCTAATATTGTTGTAATGCTTAGTAATTATAATAAGTTTATGCATAACGCAATTAATAATGATGATGTTAATAAAGTAACTGTTGCGAATGTTGCACTTGTTGTTCGTGATTTGAAGAATCTTTCTAAAGATTTTGAAACTTGTCTTGCTAATGAAGGTGTTGAGTTTGCTATTGATGGAACTTATTTTGAGAAAGTAACAAATGTTACAGAAGTTCTTAATAAGAAGGTTGAAACTAAGAAAGAAGATGAGTAAAAAGATTCTTTTAATAACAACTAAAGGTTGTACTGGTTGTAGAATACAAAAAGAAAATCTTCAAGCAGCTATTAGAGATAATAGTAAAGATATAACTCTTGAAATTAGAGATTTTGCCGATATGAGTAAAGGAGAAATCACTAAGTGGAGAAATAAAAGAATTTTTCTTAAAGATTTTCCAACAACTGTTTTTATTAATAACGATGTTATTACTTTTCATACAGTTGGTTCTCTTCCTAAAATAGTCAATGTTAGATATATTGACTTATATTTGAAATGAATGGTTTTTCCCCATATTTTATAATTAAAATTAGACATGTATTGCTCCTATTGCTTGTGAAAGTAGTAGGAGTTTTTTTAATAAAAAAGAAACTATGAATAAGAACTATAGTAAACATCTATTTATTATATGTGTTGTATTGTTTATTATTATGATTATTCTAATAGCTATTGCAAGAAATAATCGAACTGATTATGATGTTTGTGGAATAGACTCTGCTTATATTGTTGATAGTCTAGGAGAAGAATATAATAATATAACTATTGACACTATTGTTAAAACAGATATTAATGGTAATGTTTATAAAACTATTCGTTAAGAGGCAAAGTTTGATATGTGTTATTTAAGAATTTATTTTCTTATATAACAAGAGATTATTAATCTTCTGAATGATTATTCAGTCGTAACTAGAAATCATCATATATCGAAGATATGACATATCAGTAATTATTAATATCCTTATTATAATCTACTGCGCTATTGCTGATATTGATTATCTTTGATATATGAGATTTAAATCAATAATCTTGGTAATTATTCATTTGCATACTTACTAGACCAATATAGAAGAAATTGAAATATTAAATATGTTTTTGTATTAATAAATAATTAGATGATTAATTGTTCTAGCAGTGGCTAGAAATGTTATGTAACCTTTAGGTGGAGCATGAGCGTGAGCTTGTGTTTCACCTTTTTTTTAATACAGAAATCCAACTTTAAAACGAACATAAACAAAAACTCCTAGACTATCATCACGACAATCTAGGAGTAAATCAGCGTAAGTGAGTAAGGCTATCCATCATTCAAACAGTACAAGAATATTTATTTTAATCATGGCAACAAAGTTTGTTGGAGCAACAGGACTCGAACCAGTAATAGCAGAACCAAAATCTACTGTGTTACCATTACACTATACTCCATTATTCGCATATACATGATTAGTTTAACAATCTTAAAACCACACATTTACAAAAGAACTATTGCAAAGATAAGCATTTCTACTTATTTAAGCAATAGTTCTATAAGTATTTAACTCTAATTAATAATTAGTGTTATTTTTTGTATCAGTTCTTCTACGGGCGTGTTATTCTTTATCGTAATCATATCCTTTACCTCTAATCCAATTACCAATACCTTTAGTATTAATAAGACTACAAGCTGTATCACCAACTTTATAATAATGATTATTAGCAGGAGAATCTATAACTTGTCTAATACCGTTCCACATAGGAATACGTCTTTGAATATAAACTCCAAGTCTATTTTCTCCAGCAAAACGACCACTTTTATAAATCGGGTCAAAATCATCACCTTGCATTATAAAAGCACTTATTTCATAAATACTTTTAAGTCCATCAGTTATAATACTTTGTGCAGCAAGAGGAGTACTCATAAGAGTTTTAAGTTCTGTTTGCATACCTATAGGATTATACATAAATGATTCAGAAGTAAGTCTATCACTTTCATATAAAGCAAGATTTGCCATTATATTTTCAAATGAACCTTTATCTTTATCATCATCTGCACCTAAAGCTATAAGAGCAATGACACCTGATATTCCTCCAAGAACTCCTATTAAATCTCCAAGATTTCTTTTTATATTAGCTTTATCATAATCAGGCATTATTTCCCAAGTTGTTTTAAGATGAGTAAGTAATTGATAACTATGAGTAAGAATGTTTTGAACACCTTTAAGAGCAGTTACTTCATCATCTGATAAACCAGCATCATGTTTAACTAATTCAATATCAAGCTTTAAAAAGTCTATGCAACTAGGAATCATACCTTTATTTACAGAGTTTCTAACTTCATTCCAATTACCTCTAGTATGATAACGCTTCATAAGACCCATTGGAAGATGTTTATGATATTGCATTACAAGACTACCATACCAAGTCTTTTCAATATAAGCCATACCTTGACGATTATATACACCATGAATATAGTTGTTAGTCTTACGAACTTTTTCAGAAAATTCTCCAAGAAGCGCATATGCTTTAGTTACATCTTCTCCATCTTTATCACTTCTAAATTCATCAAGTTTATCAAGATCAGAATTTTGTTTAAACTGAATATAACCATCTTTTTCTTCAAGTTGACTATAAATATCAGTCTTAGCATCAAATTCTTTTTCTATTTTAGCTTTTACTTCTTTTTGTTTCTTTATATATTCAGCACGTTGTTTAGAACTACAATGTTGAACAACAAAATCAGTAGCTAAATCTTTTCTAAACCAAGCATAATCTTTAAGAAGATTAGGGTCTTTCATCTTTTCTTCTTTAAACTTTTTATATTCATTAAGTTGTTCTTCACCAAGAATATCAGCAAGAAGATTAATCTTTTTGTAATTCCAATATTCTCGTTTGTTCATAATTCTAGCTCCAATACCTCTAATATCATCACCATCAATAGTAATAATTTTATGTTCGTGAAGCATAGCAAGCAGAACACCATTTTGCATAAAGTTTTCGCCAATAGTTTGAGGAGAGAAACCAGCATTTCTAATTCTTTCAGACCATTTAGCAAGACCAACATTTCTTACAACTCCAGTAATTTCATTATAGTCAACAGCTTTGAAAAATTTAATAACTCCATCTACTTTGCCATAAGCTTTTTCATCATACATACCAGCAGCCATACCAGGAAGTCCTTTATGCCATTCAGCAATTCCCCATCGCCAACCTTTAGCAGTAAATTGGTCACCTGCCATAGCTTCACCAAATATACTTTGCATACCAACAGTAACATTAGCAATACCTCCACGTATATTAAGCATCATATAATTAGCAGATGTAAAAGTCTGAAGTTGATTAGCCCAACGAGTCATATGATTTTCAGGTTCTTTCCATTGGTCCCAAAGAAGTCTTCTAAGTTGATTCTCATATTGTTTAATAAGATTATCATCAGTAGAAGTTTGATAAACATTATTATCATCAGTACTTCTTCTATTATCAAGTCTTAAATCACCAGTAGCTCCATATTTACGAATATAAGCTTGCTGATGTCTAAGTTCTTCAAGTAACCAATAAAGTTTTTCCTTACTATCTTGAATAGCATTATATCTAGAAGCTTGATTAATATAATCACTAATAACATCTATCCAATTTCTATCAAGATTGTCTTTACGAACTTTTTCATTATGATTTTTGACAAGCTCTTGAGTTGCTTCATATTCAGCTAAAGCTTTAGTATAATCTTCATCTGTTTCATAATTAAGACGTTCAGGCTTTTTAAACTTCTTACTATCAAGAGTAACAGTATAGTCAGATTTTAATGCAGCGTCAAGTTCTTCAGGTTTAACAACTTTAGTAACTTTAGAACTTACTATATCTTTAAGCATAGGCATAATAGGAGTTACATCATTATCATAACCTATATGTTCATCAAAATCTTTTTTACCATTATTAGTAGATATACCAATTCCAACTAGTTTACCAGTTTCTTTAAGAATCATCTTGCCATTAACAACTTCAGGTTTTCTACGTTGAGGCAAACGACCTGATTCAAAATATCTTCTACTAACAATATTACCAGCAGTTTTAATAAGAGTGTTTTGAATATAATCTCTTAATTCTTTTTCTCTATCATTAAGTTGAACATTATTATCATATTTACCATCATTAGCACCTTTTATATAATTAGCTGCAAGAGAAGCATCATCTTTATAATCTTTATCTCTCATGTCTTGATCTTCAAGATAATATTTTTGATTAAGACCTTCAAGTTTAGTCATACCATCTTTAACTTTCTTAGTTCTCATGTTAGCTCTAGGAACCCATTCACCAAGGAAAGTTCCATTTTCCATGTATTCAGGATTTATAACTTTAGTAGTCCAACATGGAAGAAGTTCCATTTCTCTAGTATAAGGATTATATACATGATTACTATTCCACCAAGCATTATAATCAAAAGAAGGGTCATTATCTCTACGATTATGAGCTTCAGCTAAAGCTTTTTCCCAATATTTAGTACGAACAGTTTTATATGACTTATCAATAAGATTTAAATCTTCTTGTCTTTGTTTATCAATAAATCTATTCTTTTCATCTTCTGAAAGGTCTTCTTTAAGAGTAAGATAACCATAAAGCAATCTATTAGGAACAGCAACACCATTTTCGTCAGTTCTGATAGTACCATCAATCTTTTTGTCAAGAACAACATTAAGATAGAGTTGTCTAAATTTATCAGACTTACCTACAACACCTTTAGCTTGTTCTTTACCTAAATCAGTATTAACTTTAAAATCAGTATATTTTTCTCTAAAATTTTTAGTTTCTTCACTAATTCCTTTACTATTATCAGCTCTAATTTGACGAAGTTTTTGATAAAGTTCATCAAGTTTTTTAAGTTCTTCATAACCAGCTTCAGTATCTGGTATGTTTTGAAGATTAACTGTTTTATCAATAGGATTCCAATATTTTTGATGAATCTTATTAATTTGAGTAATAGTATCTATATATTCAGGAGTATTAATTTTTTTACTTCCACCATATCTACTATAAAAAGCTGCATTAAGTAAAGGACCATCAGGCTTAGCGTTAGAAATCATAACTCTATCACTACCAGCAGGAAGACCAGCTATACCATAGCGATTTTCCATTTCGATACGAATAGAGTCTATTTCATCTTTAGTAAGTTTAGTACCATCAGGAACTTTATTAGCATCATATATACCTTCATTATTATTAGCATGACGCATAATACTGTTTACAGTTCTTGATTTACCATTACCGCCAAGTTTAAGTCTATTAAGAGCTTTAATGATTTTATCAGCTAAAGTATTTATAGAATTACCATCTTCATCTTTACCTGCTTTAATTTCATATTGAGCATTTTCTTTAATCCATTTTTTAGCAGCTACATATTCAGGATTTGATTCAAGTATTTCTTGAGATTGAGTAGGAATACCATTAGCATCAGGATTCTCAAGAGTTCTTATAATATTAAGATTCTTTTGAAGCAAATCTTCAAATCCATATTTAGGAGTATATTCAAAATATGTACCATTAAGATTTTTCATATTAACCAAGAAATCATTAAGAGCGTTAGCTTCATGTATATCGTATATGCTACTAGCTTCATAATCATTCTCAGGATTTGACCAATATTCAAAATCCATTGGGTCATGATCTGGATCTTCCATAGGACGTTCTTTCTGAACTCCATTCTCAACATAATATTGAGTATTGGTTCTAAGATTAAACATTTCATCGTTAATCTTATTAAGTTCTTCTTGTTTTTCTTCAGAAATACCATTCTCAGTCATATAATTATATATGTCAAGCTGCTTATAAAGAAGAGTCATATATCTAGAATAAATTCTAGGATGATTCTTAATCATAAGTCTTTCAAGATTAGCTTTTTGAATATAATAATCTTGTTTAGCAGCTTGATGAGTATATACAGCTTTATATTGATCATATTTATTTTTAGCTGTAAGATATTCAATAGAACCATAACCTTTACCAAGTTTAGCAGCTTCATTTTTAGCTTTTCTAAGCTCTTCCATTTTATCAAGAAATTCCTGAGAATAATCTTGAATAAGCATACCTCTAGAATCAATAATTTTATTAATATCTACAGTTATACCTTCTTTTTTAGCAGCATCAATAATTTTATTAATATGATTATTGAAATCTCTTACTTCTCTAAGACTTGTCATTCGTTTAGCTTCAATATGACTATAAACATCTTTAAGAATATTTTGAAGAAGAGGATTGCCATTTTCCATTATATCATGGAACATCCACATAGAACCATAAGTCTTATAATAATTTTCACTAATATCTAAAACTCCTTCTCTAATAAGAGGATTGGTACTAAATTTAGATACATAATTTTCCATAAGATTACGATTAGCTGTATCTACATCAAGAGATGCAAGTTTATCATAAGCTTCATTAATATCTTCAACATATTTCTTAACAGCAGGACTATCTGTAGATATTTCACAACTCTTATATGTTATAAATCTAGCTTTATAAGCACTTATTTCATTAAGTGTTTTAAAGAAATTATTAATAGCTACAGGATTATTTTTAATAGCATCTATTATTCTTTCATCAGTTAAAGAAATATATGTACCAGGATTTTGAGGATCTTCAATATATTGATTAAATCTAGTAACAAGTTGTTTACTTTTTTTAATTGCATATTCAGCAACTATTCTAGTAGCATCATCAACATTATTTTTAACATTATCATATTTAAGTCTTATACCTTGAACTTTTGCTTGTTGAGTAGCTTGAACTTCAAGAGATGTTTCTCCATCAAGTCCAGTCTTTATTTCTCTTTGACCTTTTTGAGCAAGATTAATATATTCAAGAGCAGACAAATCCGATTCTTCAACACTAGCTGCAAAAGAAGTATCATCTCCTTGAAGAATATCTGTATTTTCAACAATCTTAAATATGTTATCAACATGAGCATAATTAGCTTCTATTGCTTTAACATAAGAATCTCTAAGAAGAGGATCTTTAATTTGATAAGCAGCAGCAAGTCTTTCTTCTTTAGTATACTTTTTATCATTAAGATAAACACTATCGTATTTTCTAGTATTCTCTTTTGTAATAGCAAAAGTATGTTTACTTCCATCAGGAAAAGATATAGCTTGAGTACTAGTAGAATTAGTACTAATAATATATCTTCCTAATGTAAGACTTTTAACTCTTAAAGGTTTATATTTATCAAGAGAACTAAAATGTTTAATAATATTTTGTCTAATAATAGAAGCTGCATTACCATCGTCTTCAATAGCAAGCTGTTCAAGATTAAAGTCTAAAGCAGGAATGTTATAATTCTTATTTCTTTGATTGTAATAAGGATTACCTTCATTCTCTCTATAATCATTAATTTGTTCTTTTATATAATCTTTATCTAATTTAGTATTTTCTTTATCTGCTTTATATTGAGCTACAATATATTGATATGTTTCACTACGAGGATGTATATTATAATCCTCATTGGCAGACCAAGTACCATGCTCATTAGGATTAAGTTTATTAAGAGGATAAGCTATATATTCATTATCATCTATTTTTTCAATTTTATAAATTTCGATACCTCTAGCCTTACTTTTAAATCTAACATATTGATTGTCTTTAAAAGTATTATCATTACTATTTCTAGTAATAAATCCTATTTTTTCAAGTCTTTCTTCAAATTCATCTTTAGCTTTTTCTTTACTTTCGTTTTCTAGAGTTTTATCAATATTTATTGTAACAATATCAGCATACGTATTATTAAGATGATATTTTTCATTATTCTTTTTATTTATAGAATAAGTTTTAATACCTTCAGTATTAGGATGACTTCTAAGATACTCTTCATAGAATTTATTATCTGCATCATTAAGAGTCATTGGATTATTAGCCATATCCAAATCGTTAATTCTATTAAGAACTGCATCTTGAAAACCAGTACCATTAATGCCAAATTCTCCAATCAAAGTTTTATTATCAATAATTTTAGTAATAGCTCTTTGAGACATTTTAAATCCTTCAACAGTAGCAGCGTATTTTATTAAATCATAAGCTGCCATAGCAACAAGAGGATTATTATCAAAGAAAGCATTATAAAATTCTTGATAAGCAATATTAGGATTAGCATTATCTTCAATATATTCTATAGTCTGACTTCCAACTCTATAACCTCTACTAGCTGGATTATAAAGAGAAACTTGAAGTTTACTAAATATACCACTATCATCAAAATTCTTCTTTATCCAAGCAACCTTTTGAGCAGGACTAAATTTAGCAAATTCTTTAATTTCTTCATTGCTTATATTATTAATATCTTTAACTTCAAAAGAAACATCATCTTTAACTTTAACATTAGTTAATGTATAATTATCTTTAAGTTCAGAAGACAAACTATTATATTCTTCGGGAGTAATATAAGTACGTTTAGTATCTTTTTTCTTATACATATCTTCTTCAACTGTATGTCTAATAGTTAAAGAAGTATTTTGATTATAACCATATATTCTTTGACGTTCAGCTTCAAAATCTCCGTCAGTTCTATTTTCACTAAGATGAATGTTCATTTGTCCATTTTCATCTATAGAATAATCAATAGGATATTGAATAAATTCGCATTGATTATAAAAATGACCAAGAGCATAAGATTGAAGTTCTTTATATGCTTTAGGTGTAAGCTTAATATTCCAACCATTAAGTTTATGAGTAAATCCTTTAAGAAGATTTACAAAACCAAGATTTTGTGTAGGCAATACAGCTTTAGCTACTACAGTACTTGTAGCAGAAGCATATTTTAAATAACTATAAAGATTAGGATAAGATGATTCAGCAATTCTATTTTCAGTAATTATACCATGAGCATTACTATCTTGACTTACATTTGTAAGACCAGGATAAATACTTTCAAGGATATGAATATCTTTTCCATTTTTATTTACAACAAGAGCTGGTTTATTATAAGGCTTATCAGGTTCTTGTTCAGAATGCTTTTGAATCATTTCAACAGCATCATCAAAAATCTTATTTGTAGTATAAACATCTTGTTTAGCTCCAAATTTATCAGGATTACAACATCTAGCTATATCTCCTATTTCTTTAGCAGAAGTATAAATCTTTCCAAAAGATAATACTACACCAAGGTCAAAAAGGTTAGTTGTAATATCTCCTACAGGGGGGTTCTTAAACTCACCTTCTCCTTTAAGTCTAGCGACATTCTTACCTACAAGAATAGGAAGATTAACAATATCATCATAATTTGTACTAATAGTTATTTCTTCTCCTTTTTGAGCAAATATCTTATTAAATTCTTTATGATAGTCTTCATCAATCTTTTTAAGAAGTTCTTTAATAGAAGTTCTATTAGTTACTTTATATCCCATTTTTTTAGCTATATTTTTAATAGCATCATTAATAGGATTACCACCTTGATAATCACTGAATACAGAATGATTTGCATTATAAGCATTAACTATTTCAGTAATTCCAGGTTGCATAATATAACTAATAGATGTTTTATAATCACATCCAATATTAGCAAGAGTTTTAAATACAGCAAATGTATAATCATTTACATTAGGTATTGCACCACTCTTAATTGCATCAAGAATATAAGCAGTAGTTTGAGAACTATATGAAGTAAGTATTTTACCTGCTGCACAACGATTATCATTACTCCATCCATAAGTAGTATGACGAACTCCAAATGTTTTAGAGGCTTTTAAATTCTTCTCCTTTGTATCGTTGAAACGTTTCTGAATAATTGTAGGGTCAGGGTAGTCTGACTTGTCATAGACCACGTAAATTGGCTTAGACAGAATCGGTCTAACAGTGTTGCATACAGAACAGAACGTATCAAGTGTAACAGAGAAAGCTTTAAGTTTAGCACCACTCATAGCCTCTTCTTGATAACTCATTTGGTCAAAAGGATTATAAGCACTACGATTAACACGTTCATCTTTAACATTAGGATTCATATAATCATTAAGCGCATCTGTAATATCATCAAAATTAGAACGAGAAAGATTTTCTTCAAGACTAAGAGGATTTGCAAGAATATCTCTCATGCATTTAAAGATTTCATTAGTTCTAGCATCTCTAGAATTAATATCTTCAGGATGATTAATAGCAGCGTCTCTAAATTCATCAAAAGAATAAAGGTTATTATTTTTAGCAATATTCTCTAATTCGTTTTGTTTGTCAGCATATATTTCAGCAAGTTGCTCACTAGTAGCATTATCGTTATTTACAGAATTATCTTTGAGTACTTTAATAAGTTCATCATTGGCTTTAATTAAAATTTTAGCAGATTCAGAACTATTAATATCAAGTTTTACTTTCTTATAAATAGCATTTAATACACTATTCATAGCTTCTAGTTTAGCAATATATTGCTCAGTTTTATTACCTCCATTATCTTCTACTTTTTTAGCAGCAACTATTTGATTATTTTTAATAGTATTAATAACCATAGCTAAATTTTTTCCAGCAAAAGGACCTTGAGTCTTAAAGTTTTCAAAAGCTTGATTTTGATAGTCAGAAGCATTTTTATAAGTTTCTTGTTGTTCATTCTTTATAGAAATAATTTCATCAAATACTCCTTTAACTTTAGCTCTAGAAGAATTAAATATGTTATCAATAGCTTCTTTAACAGCTTTTTTACGATTACCTAATTTAGTTCCTTCTGAATCAGAATCTACATTGTTTGCAAATTCTCTAAGATAATTAGCATAATCTCCAATAGTAACATTTCCTTCTACAAATTGTATAGGTTTAATTTCACCTGTACTTGTAGTTCTAGTCTTTTGTTGAATACCATATACAGAGTCAATATCAAAGTCAGAACCAGTTTGAGATACCCAATCGTCAGGCACAACAATAGTTGAACCTTGAGCATCATCAAGGAAACTAACTACTTTCATATTACATACTGATTGTTTACCCTCAGTAGGAATACGATAACCCATAATAATATCAAGACCTTTTTCTCTTAAATCTTTAAGAACAGCATCTTGAAATTCTGCCTCATTAGCACATTTAGCTCTAAGTTCTTTATAGAAAGGTTTAGTTCTATCTATACCAAAAGCAGAATAAGGAAGACGAATTTCAATGTATCCTTTATTATCTGGATGATATTGAAGATCTTTATCATAAGAAATATTGTTAACGCCAGTAGATTCACCTAATTTTTTAAAGCCCATATTAGTAATCTGAGCAGCATGAAAACCAGGAAGTTTTTGTCTAGTAATTCTATTATTAAATACACTTTGAACTACAGATTCAAATTTAGTAATCTTATCAACCGTTATAGCCTTCATTCTAGGTTCTCCATTTTCAAGAGTAACATAATCCATAAGATTACTATCAGCACCAGTTCTAAGAAGTTCCTCTTTTAATTTATCATAGAATATTTTCTTATTAATATTATTTATATTATCATGTTCATCAACAATAATATTTCCTTTATCATCAAGTTGAACTTCAAGTTCTTCCATAAGATTATTAAATGAATCTCTTACATTTGCAGCAGTAAGTTTCATATAACGTTCTTTAAGATTACTAAGAGCTATTTTATCTGCACTAGCAGTTTTCTTTTCATCTTCACTAAGAACTTGAATGTTATCTATAATTTTCTTAGCAATTTGAATACCAAATTTATTTTGAGCATCAACATGTTGAGGAGTTTCTTGCTGAGTATAAAGATATTTATAAAGGTATTCATTACCTGTAGCAATTTCATTAGCTTTATCTACAAATTGCTTAAATTTACCATTTTCATTAATAGTACCATCATCTTCGAGAAGTCCGCTAAGTCTTCCGTCATTATCCCAAAGAGTAAGAATTTCTTCATTAGCAGCTTTAGATGTTTCAACAGTATTAAGCTGATCAATTTTAGCAGCTCTCATCATATTATAAACTGCTTCAAGTTCTGTACCTTTAATAAATTGAGGAATAAGAACAAATTCAGCATTTTTAATTTGACGAGGAACTTCTATTTTATATTTATCATCATAATGAATATCATAATAAAAGTTCTTTTGAACTTGAACAAATTCTTTAACATCAGCAGTACTAAGCTCATCACCTTTAATAAGTTTTTGAATTAAAGGCATATATTTTCTAAGTTGTCCTCTAGCAGCAATACGACGAACCCATTCTTGAATTGTAATATAAGATTGAGCATCGTTAACTTTAGTACCACCAAAACCTGACATGAGTTCATTACTCATAACTAAAGCTTTATCTTTATCTATATGAGCAGCTTCATATATTTTAGCAAGATATTTAGCAAGAGGACCATTTTGTGCAGCAGCATCAGATGTACGTTTAGTATTAGCTACTGTTATAGCTCTAAACTTAGTTGTTTGTTGAACTCCATCAAAAATAGTTCCTTTAAATATGTCTTGAATCTTAGTAGGAGTTTTAATTGTTTTCTTAACTCTTTTACCATCTACAGTTTCAAAAGAAGTACTTTCAACATCATAATATCCTTCATTTAAATAACTATGTTCTACTATTGTATTAGGAGCTGCATCATCTTCAAAATAATTAGATGTACCATAAGGAACTCCAGAACCTTGGTATTCCTTTGCACGTTTAAGTACAGTTTGACCAGTTCCATAAAATAATACAGAACCTTCAAATATAGAATCATAATTATAATGATTTAGAAGAGCATTAATAGCAAAATTATTAATATTATCTTTATTATATTCAACTCCTTTTATAAAATTTTTATAAGGTTCACATCTTTCTTGAGCTTGATTAGAATAAGCAAGAATAAATTCTTCAAGAGCATTATCAAGAGTTTCTTGTTGCTTATCAGTTAATTGAATATCTGATACATTTCCATCAGCATCACGAATAATATTAAGATTAGTGCCAACATAAGCACCATCAGATTCTACAGCCCCCCCGTAGAGAATATTAATCTTTCCATTATCACTTTGTTCTTGTTCTCCTTCTTGAAATAAAGCTTCACTTACATAGTTACGATGAACAATTTTACCATTCTCATCAAGAACATTAAGAGTAAACTTATTAGAACCAAATACAGTACCCCCAAGTCTATATCCAACTACTTTATTACCTTTCTTTATTTCTTCTAGAACAGTTCCATTGTTGCCAAGATGATAAAATTTATATCCAACATTATTCTTTCTATCTTTCTTAAATATAGGTTTTCTAACACCTTTAACTAATTGAGTTTTAATAACACCATCAGGAGTCATATCAAAATAATAATCAAGAGCTATAGCTGCATCAAGAAGTTCTTGTTTAGCTTCATTTCTAAATCTAGTAAATAGTTTATCATTTCTATTAACTATTTGATTAGTTTTAGAATAAACTTTTCCATTAACTTCTACATCATGAAGTTTAAGTTCTTTAGAATAATATCCTTCAAGAACTTCTTTAATATTTCCATCAAAATCTGTACTTACTGTACCAAGAATACCATCAAAATGATAATCTTTAAGATAAAGAGCTTTACCTGATTTATCTACAGTACCAACAAAAATATATCTTTTACCATTAGCTTGATTAATAGTATCATTATTGTAATATTCTTCATTTGTTTTATAAGCAAAATTTATAGAAGCAATGCCTTTTTCTTTATCAATCCAATGTATAGATTGAGCATTAGTAATAAGAAGATTTCCTTCATTTTTTAAACCTTTAATAAGGTCATATTCTTTAATACCACTAACTCCCATGCCTGGAGTAAATAAATCATTTGGAAGATTTTCAGCATTGTATTTGTTATAACCATTTACAATTTCATTTATTTTATCAGTATCATCTTCATACGTCAAAAATGATTTAGTATTATATCTTGGAGCACGAATACAAAAAGTCTTAGGAGCATCACTAGGTGTTCTAAGAAAATAAGTAGCATTATCTTGTTTAGTTTTAACTCCTTCTACTTCTTTAGGAGTTTTAAAGAAATTAATAAAAGCCGTAGGAAGAAAATCACCTTTAGTTTGATCTGTGTACATTGCATTAGTATCATCATCAGTATTTGATGTTCCATTAAACAAACTTATATTAATAAGATTCTGTGCATAATCACTAAGAGTTCCATTTTTATCTTTAAACAAACCAGCTTTTATAATATTACCTTCATCATCTTTTGTTTCAAGAAGATAACCACTATAATCATATTGATGACTTCTAAATTTATTTCTTCCCCAAGTACTAAGAGTTTCATTTACAAGATTTCCGTTTACATCTTTGTATGTAAGTCTAAGCATTTTAGTAATGTTTGTAACCATACTATTATTAATAACATCAGATGATTGATTACCATAAACATTACGAGAATTAAGACTAATATTTACAATACTATAAGGAAGAAGTTTTTCCATAAGTCTTCTAACAGCTGCATTAGAATCATCTGTGAGATAATCTTTAGAATAAAGACTACTTATGTCAACTCTGTCTATATTTACAAAATTACCTTTTTTTATTTCAGTATCTATATTTCTATTATATTCTCTTCCACGCTCTATTTCATCTTGAATATTATAATAGTTATCTTGAACTTTTTCAGCACTATTTACAAGAGTAACTATATCATTAATAAGATTTCTACAATTATCTAATTTACTAGCAATATCATTAGCATTGTTACCATTATTAATATAAGATTCAATTGCTTCAGATTGAATACTAGGAAAATAAGCTTTAATTAAAGACTTAACGTTAGTAATACTATTTGATAAATATTTAGCAGCTTCATCATTGGATTTAGCAATATCTTCTTCACTTAAATCTTGAATATGTTCTTGAGCAAATTTAATAGATTTAAGTCCTTGACTAATATCTGCAATAATTTTATTAATATTGTTAGTAACTAAATCAGGTTGAATATCTATAATACTTCCGCGACAATCATTTAACATATCAAACATCAAAGAACTTCTAGGATTAGCTCTTTCATTAGATATTCTTACAGAACCTTCATTGTCACTAAGAACAGTTTCTACTTTATCCATAATAGTTTTAGCAAAAACAGTTCTCATTTCAGTTGCGAAATCTGCATCGTCTCTAAGGTCTTGAGCTAATTTACTAAAAGCATAAAATTCAGGCATACGATTACCTATTTCTTCAATACTTTGAATCATTTCTCCGATATTATTAAATCTAGCATGACTATAAAGTAAAGCAGAACATTCATTAGCATCCATTTTATCAGGAATGCCATAATTATTATTAGTATCAACAGTATAGGTCCAATTACCTTCTGTTCCACCTCTAACAGGAGATGAAAGTTTATCAAGACTATTAAAATAATTAGTAATTCTAGCACCAATATGTTTCATAAATGAAGTATAATTACCCATATGACTATTAGCACTAGCTATATAATTATCTCCTTCATCTTCTCTCATATGAGTATCAGATTCAGAATTTCCATCTTGCTCATTATCAGAAGCTTCTTCTTGATCTTTTCTATCTTCATCATCTTCTTCTTTTTCGTCATTTATTTGACGTAAAACAGATTGCAAATTTTTATTACCAAGAACTTCATTAAAATAACTATTAAGACTTTCTGTAGATGAAGTAAGTTCATCATGCACAGCAAGAAGATTTTTACCAGTAATAGTCATATTTTTACCACCAAACATTTTTTCAAGATATTTATGTTTGTCAGTAGCTTCTTGATAATCTGCAATTACATCATCATAACTCATCTTATTAAGATGAGCAATATAATTAAATATATGTTTTTTAAATTGAGTTTGAAGAACATTAGTATAATATTCTCTTTTATTTCCTTTAATAGTTAAACCTTGATTTTGAATATTAGTAAATTCATCAAGAAGAAATCCTACAGAATGTCTAATTCCTTCTTCTCTATCTTGAATAGAAGGATAATTATATTTTCCTACATTAGAAGTATTAACTCTACTTCTTAAATTTCTACCTACTTTAGTAACAGTTTCGTTATAATAACGAATCATTCTAATAGCAAAATCTCTATCTGTAGTTTTACATTCCTTTCTAAATGTTTTTTCATACCATGTTTTAAAACTATCTTTAATACCATTATCATCAAAACATTTAGATACATAATTCCAATAAGCAATATTATTATTGCCTACTAAATTTCTAAGTCTTTCACCTACCTTAGTTTCTGCAAAATTAATAATACAAGTATTCATATCTTTATATTTAAATTAATATTTTAATAATATACAAAATTAATTAAAGTAGTTACACTATTAGTATAACTACTTTAATATTTAAGAACATTTAATTGAAGCCCATCCACTATCAACAAGTTTTTGCATATTTTCTCTACTATTCTCATCAAGAGAATGAATTAAATGAGGAAGAGAATTGATATGAGTTTGATTATCTGTAAGAGTTTCATAATCTAAATTACTTTCTTCTACATTAGCTTCATAACTGTCATCATCAAGAAGATCATCAAAAACACCTTCACCTAAATCGCCTATTATTTGTTCGCCTCCTTCTCTTGTATTAGGAGTTTCAGATAAGTTATCTTTAGACTCTTCTACGGGGGGGTTAGTCGGTTCATTTTCATCTTCTAATTTATTGTTTTCATCTTCTTCTTTATTATCTTTATGAACTCCTTCAATAATTTCTTCTTGATTTTCATTATGAGGAGTTCCATCAAGATTACTAAGTATATTAAATTCTTTTCTAAGAAGACTATCATCGCTAATATTCCATCCAAAGAATTTAGCTATAAACTTCATAATTTTACTAAGAAGAGTTTCACCTTTAGCTTCACCAACATCAGAAACTTTAATGCCATCCATAAATTTAGCAACACTTGAATTAGTCATAGATTCAACTATAAATTCTTCAAGAGCTATATCTCCATCTTTATAAGAAAGAGTATTTTTTACATCATTATATAATGCAATTCTAGCTTTATTTTTAGAATCATTAGTATCAAGAGTCTTAATGAATTTTTCTTCAGTAGCTAAAGCAGATTTTACTTGTTTATATATATCTGAAATACTAAATAGAGCATTAAGTTTCTCTATGTTAGGTTCTGCAAGTATTTGATGAATACGTTCATGAATAAGTTTACGAGCACCAGTATTTCTTCTAAAGGAATCTTTACTTGCAAGCATATTAAGAAGTCTAGAACCAACAACAGTATTACCTTTTCCGTGTATTCTAATAGTTTTACGTCCGTCTCTAAATATATGGTCATAAGTACTATTATTACCTCTACTATTTGTTCTAGCTATAGCTCCTTTTACTCCATTATCTGAATACCAATTTATATCATCATAATAAATTTTACTTGGAAATAGACTTTCAAATATTCCATCAGTCTTAGCTTCTTCGTTAAATTTATCAACCCATTCATCTCCAAATGCTAATCTCATTAAATCTTCACCTTTAGTAGTACTATCTGATTTAAGAGAAGATTTAAGACTATCATATTTAGCTTTATCAGTTCCACGTTCTATTCTTTCTGTAGAACCTTTTGCTTGTTTACTAGTTGAAGTTTGTATAGTTGACATAGGAATATCAATATACATATTTTGAGAAGCTCCTTGCACATCTGAAGTTCTATCGTAGTTACTACCATTATCATCAATAAAAGTATTAACTCTAATGAAATCATTGTTTACTAAAAAATCATTATAACTATCATATTCTTCATGTACTCCCTTTTCATCACCAATATCTAAATGAATCTTACCATCTTTTTTAGTAATAAAACCTGTATTAGAAGATGTAGCTTGATTATCCATTTTAATACCTTCTGCATCTATATTAAGATTACATAAAGATTGTAACATAGTAATAATAGTATAAGCTGGACCATTAGTACTACTATTATTTATATTGTTATAATCAAATTTAAAACCATCAGAAGTTATAATTTTTCTAGCTCCAGTATTACCAAAAGAAACATTATAAATTCTTATCCATTTATTAGTATTATTGACTTTATCATAAAAATTTATTTGAAGATTATGGTCATTTGTATTAGTTTTATTATTATGAACTGATTGTTGACCTACTGTTACTATACTACTTTTAGGAGCAAGAAGAGGAACAACTCCGGCATTACCTTTATTTCTAATTAAATTATTAAAGAATATCTCTAATTCATTTAAATTACCATCAGAAAAAAAATTATTAAGATGGTTTTTTAATTCTCTAACTATTGCTCTACCAACTTTCGTAATAGAATCATTATTTTCATTATTATCAAAATTAATTCCAACAGCTTTAACAAAATCAGGTTGTCCATTGCGATTAAATACAGTCATAATAGTAGAACCAGCTTTCCATCCATTAGAAGATATATGTTCTTTACCAGAAATAATAATACTTGTAGGATTTTGAGGATCTACAACAGCAATTCTAGCAGAATTTAGATCTTTAATACCTTCTTTAGGATGAGGAAGTTCTGATTTATTAGCATCAGTAACAAATGCTAATTTTCTATGCATTTTACCTTCAGTTATTTTACTAATAGTAACTTCTTGATTACTTGTAACACCAGTTATATTATTATAACTATTATACATCTTGTTAAACCAAAGATTAAGACCTACATTAATATTAGTAGCATTATTTTTAATATTAAGTTTAGCATCACTAATATTACAAAATCTCCAAAGTTTTACAAGATGATTAAGCATATTTCTATAATCAGCATTACCTTTTTCATCAACATAAACTTTACGTTTATAAAAATCTTTTTCTTTAAAACTATCAGAAACAAGTTTAGCAATTAATTGATTCTTTTGAAAATCATCAAGATATTTATTATTAATACCATTAATGCTAGCATCTACAACAATTTGTCGTAAATAAGCTAATGTTTTATTAGAACCATCATTAAGAAATATACTTTTAAATAAATCTCTAAGTTCACTTTGAACTTCCCCATTAGGTCCTATCTTAACATCAGTTCCCCAACCTTCATTAAATGCAACATATTTTCCATCAGCAATAGCAACAGGTTTTGGCATTCTACCAATAGTAATTTCTTTACCGTTACTATTAACACCTTTAATTATTAATTCGTCATTTACAGCATAAAGTTTAACTTTATCACCTGGTTGAAGTTTATCAATAACATCAAAATAAGCTTTTCTATCAGCATCAGAAGTAATAGCTTTATTGTTCATCAAATCAATAAAACTTTTAATATCAACTCTAGCTGAATAAAAACCACCAACAAACTCAGTTTGTCTAGTTATAGGATTTTTAAATGAATTTTCTACAACAGTATCTCTATTAACTTCATCTAAATCTTCAATAACATATTTCTTTTGACCATCTTCACTAAGAAGATATGCTTTACAAAGATTATAAAGATTTGTAGCTTGAGAAGAATTATCGCCATAACTACTTTGACAAATACGAAGAATATCTTGCATATTAATAATTTGTTTACCTTCACTATAAGGTACTATAAGAGTTTTAGCATACTCTTGAACAAAAGTATCCATAGCTTTAGTAAACATAGGAGAATAATCAGTAGTATCAGTTTCTTCTACTTTAGCTGCAAGACTTTCTGTTTGAGCAACAGCATTAAGATTTCCAGCAGCTCTTTCTATACCTTTAAATTGACGAACTTTATCAAAAGCTTTTTTAAGTTGTTCAACGTATTTATCAACCTCAGCATTTACATATTCTGACTTTATCTCAGGACGAACTTCTGCTATTTTAGCTTTAATAGCATCAGCTACTTTATTTATGTCTTCATCTGAAGTTGTATAATCTACATGACCAGCAAAAGCAGATTGTACATCATGAGTAAATTGTTCAGCATCAAAAGTAGAAGTTGTATCTTGAGATTGTTCAATCCCCCCCGTAGAAGAACTTTGTTCTCCTGTTTCTACTGGAGATTTTGCTTCTCCTTCAGTTGTTTGTTTAACAAGTCTGCCTTTAATTAAATTTCCATCATTATCAAGAGTAGGATATGCTTGAACTTTATAATTATTATCAATAAGACTTACTCCATCTTCATAATCAAAAAGATTATCATTTTTATAATAATCAGATTGAGATTTTTCTGTATCATCTTTAGGAACTATAGCTCTTATTACTTCTCCAGTTTCTTCATCAACAGTTTGTGTTACACGACCATCAGCACCATCTTGAGTTTCATTAGTTTCAACTCCATTATCTGTAACTTTGATGAATTGATTTTCTGTTTGTGGTTGTTCCTCTGATTGTTGTAAATTGGCTGGTTGCTTGTTTTCTTCTTGCGTAGGCGATTCAGAAGTTTCGGTTGATTGATTATTCAATGATTCAATTTCAGTGGATTCTGATGGATTTAAATTGCTTGTAGAACTTTCCTTGACGGCATTCTTAGTTTGAGCAGAAGCATTACCTTCATCAATAGCTTTTTGTGCCATCTTAGCAATAATATTATGTTTAATATCTTCATATATTCCAAGATTAGCTTGATTGCTAAAGTTTATAACAGATAATGCTTCATTGATTTTAGCTTTATCTCCTTCTTCAAAATTAGAAGTTAAATCGTCTATAGATTCGCCATTTCTATTAGCAAGAATTATTTTATCTATCGTATCTAAACCATATTTATCAGTTAAATCGGTAATATTATTTACTGCTTCATCTACAGCTTTAATTCTAGCTTCGTTCATTGTATTATTTAGAACATTCATATAACTATCAAACTCTTTACGAGTAGCAATCATATTACTATTTTGTTCATTAATAAATTCACCAAGCATAACAGCATTACGATATGAATCAGCAGTAGTACCTAGTTCTTCTAGATTACTCATAACATCATCATATCTTTTACCTAATTGTTTATATTCCTCTATAATACTATTAATAGTATCTTTATCAGGATTATATTCTTCATTACCAAAATATTTACCAAAAGATTTAGCATCACCATTTTCAAGGTCATGAAATACTTTTTCTATATTAGCATCAATTTCTCTAAATTGAGTACGTTTATGAGCAAGTAATTCATTAAGAGCAAACATAGTATAAGAAGCTCTTTCATTGCTAAAATCTCCAGCTAATTCTTTCTTTACACTATCAATACGTTTATTTATATTATCTAATGCAACTTGAGTTCCAATATTAGGATCACTTTTATGTTGTTCTTCTATTTTACGTTTATCATCTTCAAGTTTGTTAAGATAACTAACTTTAACTTGAAAATCCATCATTTGTCTATATGGAAGAGTTTTATCTATTTTACCATCAGGAATAGCAGCAAAAGCGTCATCAAATTCTTTAATAAGAGCTGCTTGTCTCTCAGTCATTTCTTCTATATTATTAAGGGTTTTAACATTATGAGTAGCAGCAATTTGAATATATTCCATAGGAATATTTTCTTTTCTATCACTTTCTCCACTTAAAGCATCTATTCTTACAGTTTCGTTTTCATATTGCTCTTTAGTTTTATCAAGTTTAGCAAGTATATCTTGTTGAAATTTATGAGAATCTTCTTCACTAATAACTCCATTTTCAACCATACCTTTACGAACATTATCATTAGCAAAATATTCTCTTGTCATATTAAATGTTCCATTATTGTAAGATTGAAGAGCTAAATTAGTAATATAATCATCAGAAACCATTCTTTCATAAACAGGAGCTTCTTCTTTAGTTATTTCTTTAGATGAGTCATAAGGATTTTTACCAGATTTAATAAGCTCTTTCTTTTCTTTTAAATTTATAAGATTAACTTGTCTTGCATATATAGATTCAACACCTCTTTTAACATCAGGCATATCATCAAATAAACTCCATTCAGGAGCAAGTTTAGTTTCTCCAGTAATTTCTGCTTGTTTAGCAGCTTTTTTATCATCAGCATGTTTAGATATATTATATCCAACTTGTTTAAACAAACCACCTACATTTTGAAATACAACACCACCTAAAACACCCCAAAAGGCACTTTCCCAAAGTTGAGGAGAAGTAATATAATCGTTAAATCTATTATCCCATCTACTAGGTTTATCAGTACCAAGAAGTAAACGACCAGTGTGCATACCTTCCATTTGGCTAATATAGTTCCAAGCTTCTTCAGCACCTTCAGAAGCTTCAGCACCTATAGTCATAGCATTACCATAAGTATAATCTTCAATTTTATGACCAAGCTTAGTCATAAAAGGTAAACTCTTATTAAGTTCTTTAATTTCTTCTGCAATCTCAGCAGTATTTGTACCTTTAAGTTTATCTGCATATTTCATCATGTCTTTATGAGCACGACGAATTTTAGCTTTACTACTACCAAGTTCAGGAAGTTTACCTCCTCTAAACATATTCTTTAAACCATAAAGTTGAAGTATATCCCAACCTATATTCCAATAGTTTTGTAGAAAATCTCTATCAGCAGATTCTTTAGCAACAAATTTAGCAACAGCATCTCTATCAGATGTATCTACTTTATCATTACCATTTTCATCTTTAAATATATGAGGATTGTTATCTATATATTGTTGATACTGTTGAGGAGTAAGATTATTAAGTTTATCAACAGCCTCAGCATACATATCATTATATACACCTCTAGCTTCTTGATAATTTTCCATAGTTCTACTAAAAGCTGCATTAAGTCCTAATTCTGTCATAGCATTAGCTCTTTCAACAGTAGAAGCTTTATTAGCCCAACGATAAATATTTTTATTACCTATAGCTTTAGTTGTAGCACGTACAGCTTTTCTAGTAAATGAAGTTACTTTAGTGGCTTTACCTAACCATGATAAAGCTTTAGTAACACCAGTACTAGGAATAAGCAAAGTTAAACTACTAGCTATACTAGGCATATTACTCATCCACCAACCAAAGTCTGTAAGTCCACCATTAGCTATATCAACTCCTGGAGTTGTATATATAGGAGCAAATTCTCTAAACTCTTCTTGTTTTTTCTCAAGAAAATCACTAACAGGATTCTTATAATCATTATCAAGAAGACCTATTTTACTTCCTATCATATCAAACAAATCTGTAATACCTAAAGCAGTTCCAAGACCTATTTCAGATATTACAGTTTGAGCAAGAGCATTTCCAGCTTTAGCCCAATTAGATTGAGCATCAGCTAATTCTTTATCTAGATTTGTAGAAACTCTATTAGGAGTTATACCATATCTTTGATATTTAGAAGTATCTCCCATAGTCCACATATCACTTACGTTGCTTGCAAAAACATCAGCAGCTCCATTACCTCCAGCATCGTCTACTCCAATAACATGAAGGGTAGGAGATTGACTCCTACCTTTTTTTGTTTTAGGGTTATAATTTGGATTAGAAACAATATAACCGCTATTCTTAAAAACATTATCTGTATTCATAACTATTCTATATTATACATATCACTATCGTTCATACCTATATTATCTAAAATATAACTAGAATAAATAGCTCGTTGATTATTAATAAGATTTATATTGCTAGAATCTATAAAACTTTCCATTGCTTTAGCTAATTTAGTTTTATAATCTTCTGATTCAAAATCTCCATTTACAGCATAACTAGCAAATGGTTTAAAACTTTGCCAAGCTTCAGGATAGAGTTCACTCATAGCAGAAGTAACATAAGCATCAACTTTCTTAACTAAATCGTTATGAAAATTAGCGTTGATTTTTCCATTTTGTTTAATACCTTTTCTTATATTACCATCTTCATCATAAAATAAACTATTAGCATTATCTATACCATCTTCTACAATAAGCATTTTGTTTATATTTCTAAGAGCTTCATCTTTAAGTATTTGACGTGTACTACCATCAGAATATTCCATTTGATAAACAGCAGCTCCAGTATCAGGATTATTATAAACATTAAGTTTACCATCTTGAGGTATATCTACACCATAGTTATACATTTCCATACTAGCAAGTTCTCTAATAGCTCTAGTTTTAGTATTTCTATTAAATAATTTCTCTGCTTCTCCATTAAGAAAATTAGGAATGAATATACTTTCAGTAGTTCCTTCAACTTCTCCATCTTTATCATGTTTAGGAGGAAGAGTTATAACATAACCTGTTTGATCTCCTTGAATAGCTAAAGCTACTTGATTATTAACATCAAATTTACCATCACGAATTTCAGCACGTATTCTATCTTGAATTTCTGCACGTTTTTTAGTATCGTCTATTTTACTTCTAGTAGTGTTACCACTATCATCTTCATGGTCTGTAGCATATACTTCATATTGTGTTAAATCGCTATTCATAATACCGTTTAATATAGCAATATTATTTTCATTAATAAGAGCAGAAGCTTGAGAAGAATTTATTCTACCAGCATTAAGATAATCACTAATGTCTTTAGCTCTAGCTGAATTAAAATTCAAAGTCATAGAACTAACAGTAGAAGTACCTTCTTTTCCATCTACAGAAGTAATACTTTTTACTTTATTATTGGCATCATTTATAACTTCAGATGGAGCTGTAAAATTTCTAAACATTTTAGAATCGCTAGGATTATAATAATATCCATCACTTTTTTCTATATCAGAAGTAGTTATAGTATCTCTATAACGAGAAATATCTATTCCATTACGTCTAGCTTCTCCTCTATCTTTAGCAGACAACATTAATCTGCTTTCATTGTTTTTAATTAGATTTCCTTTAGCATCAATTCCAGCTACTTGAAATCTATACAAACCATCATCTGATTTTGTTTTTAGTAAAGCATCATAAACTCTATTAAATAAATTATTACGCTTGCTAATATTAAGATAGTATTGTCCATCTTTAACTGTAATTTTAGCTCCAGACTTAACTAAAGAATTTTTAGTAATACCTGCTCTATGAAGCATTTCAGTAAAAGCATCAGTCTTATATTCTTTATCTTTTGCAAGAAAATCTATTCCAAGAAAACCATAACGTTTATCTGTTTTACCTCCAAATTTAATAGACATAGATTCAGCTTCATGTTCATTAGTAGAAGCTAAGTTTCTTTTAGCATCAGAATAAGTTTTACTATATATATTAGTCGCATCTATATAATTTCCATCAGCATCTTTACCATTATTAAGTCCTGGAAGATTACCATTGCTATTGACACTATTAATAAAACTAAAAGCAGCTTTTTGGTCATCATCGGCACGTTCCATCATTCCTTGAAGTTTACGTCCTTCACTTCTAAGTTGTTTAATAGTTTCATTAACTATTCTTTGTTTATTAGGGTCTTTAAAATGACCGCGTGAAAGATAATTAGCTGCTCCAGCATAATCTCCATCTGCAATAAACTTACTATATATATCTTTACTTAACATAATAATTATTATTTGAATATTCCATTATCTTCTAATTGTGTAACAAGCCAACTTTTATTAGCAGGATTACTAGTTTGAGTACCTCCAGTACTACCTGTTCCTACAAGGTCAGCCATTCCATCAGTATCTCCTTTATTTTGAAGAGCATATTTTGTACCAAAAGTTAATCCTCGTTCATCACTTCTACCACTTTGAGTACTAGTAGTAATATTATCATAAGCCATATTTTTAGTGATAAGACCTATTTTGTTAAGCATATACTCTTTAACTTTAAGAGGTTGACCATTTACATCATGAGTTTCATTAAAGAATGCTTTATAAGAACTTTGAAGTCTATTTTTCTTTTCAGGATCAGCAGTTATATCAGCTTCAGCTTTAAGTTGTTTAGCTTTCCACTCATAATCATCATAATCTTGCATAAGAGCATTCATATTATCAGGGTCTAAAGCAAATAATTGATTATATACTTCATCAATTTTTTCTTTAGTAAGAGTTTCTCTTTGATAACTAGAACCACTACTTCTTTCAAATCCAGTCTTAACACTTTTTATTTGACCATTAGCTAAATCTCCACTTTTAGATACTTGACTTCCAATACCTTGTTCGTCACTTTCTTTTACTGTACTACTACTACTTGTAGCTCTTTTTACAGGAGAAGCTAATTGACCAGCAAGAGTTACAAGACGAGACATATCAACTTTTTTAACAGGTTCCCATCCTGCTTTCCATTCACTACCTCCAACTATATTACCTTCATTATCATAAGTATCAGCATATGAATATTTATTTTGAGCAAGCCATCTTTCCTTAGTAATACCACCTATAGTTCCAGCATTAGCTAAAGATTCAACTTCTTGTTTCTTTTTCTCATAAGCTTCATTTGCACGAATACGACCCATAACTTCTGGAGATGAAACAGCTTTTCCAGCTTCAAGTACAGCAGTATCTAAAGCTCTACTATAATCACCAAATTGAGCAGCATCATCTATTTTCTTTTGTATTTTACGACCATAGTCATATTTCCATTTATCTTCAGCAGCATTAAGTTTAAGATTACCTAAAGCTACATCAATAGCTGATTTTTGCTTAATAGCATCATCCCACATTTGATTACGAGCTTGAACATAATTTTGAAATGCAGATAAATCTCTATTACCTAGTATTCGTTGAGGAACTTTTCCACCTATTTGAATACCTTGATATTCTCTTTCATTAGCCATATATTATTATATTTAAAATCATTACTAATACAAAAATAAGTAATACTCCTAATAGTACCAAAACCATTAGGAGTATTTAACATTATTGAAATAAACTATATCTTCTTCTATCACTAGGACTTAATCTAGAAAGAGCAAGTTGTTTAAGTTTATCATCATTAGTACTTCTATAAATAGAAGCTAGAACTTCAGGACTAAAGTTATATCCAAATTGCAAAGCATTAGAAAGAACTGCTGGCTCTTTGCTTGTTGCAGCAATAATAGCTTCATTTTGACGAGTATTATATCTTTGCTCAACACTACCAGCAAAGTTAGTCCAAGCTTGACTTAAACCGCTAAGGTCTGCACCTATAGATTGAGCTTTAGCTAAAGCAGCATTATTTTTAGCTTCAAGTGCAGCATTCTTAATTTGTGCAACATTCTGATAATATTGATTTCTAGCTGCTGCATTTCTAGCACGAACTTGTTGTTCATTAGCTGCATTTTGATTTCTAAGTTCAACTTCTTTATTAGCCTTTTCATCAACTAATTTATTAAGCTCCATCATAGCATCTATATCAGTTTGTTGCATACGACCTAAAGCTGTTTGAGCACTAGAAGTGTTACCTCTAATCAAATCACGACTATTAAGTCTATTACGTTCTACATTTGCACGTTGAGCTTCATTATGATAAATTGTATCAAAAGCAACAGGACTTTCATCTACATAATTAGGTAAAGCGTAGTCAAAATTTAATTTATTATATGCAGAACGAGTAAACAAACCACTACCTAAAGCAGCAAGAGTATCAATACCTAAACCAATATAATCTTGAGTAGCAGGCTTAAAAGTATTTTGACGACCAAGATAAGGAGTTGTACTTAAATCAATAGAAGTCTTTTTAGGAGCAGTTACTACAACTTCAGGAATAGTTCCACTCATTTCATAATATGGGTTATCTACATAACTTGCTCTATTTTTATCATAATAAAATTGACCATCGCCAGTAAATCCATATCTAGATTGTGTTCCTAATGCAGCTCTTCTACGGGCGTGTTCTATTCCTCCAAAACGCTTAGCAATACGTCTAGCACCAATTCTTCTATTCAAAGCTTCTTTCTTAGCATTAGTTTCTTTATTAGTAGAATAATTATTATATTTACTAGCACGATAAATAAATTGACTTCTACCAGCAGCTCTAGCTGCATCAAACGCTTGATTGAAGTTTTTACCTACTTTAGAATAATCTGCTTGACCTGTATAATTACCATTTTTATCATAAATATAACCTACATTAGTTTTATGATTAATAATAGTATTACCTCTACGAGTATATTTAATACCATTAATAACTTTAGTTTCTCCATCATGTAATTGATAATTACCTCTAGTAGTATTACCTGTATATTGAGGTCTAGCTATATACTGAGAAATAGGTTTACCTTTAGCATCAAGTTGAGCTTTAATATTTTTAGAGTTACTATTTGTATTAGATAAACCTATTCCTAATCCAATTATTCCAGCAGTTCCAGCAGCACCAGCAGTAGCTTTAACCCATGGTTTATATTTATAATTTTGTTTCCATATTAATTTACCATTAGCATCTCTAACACGTTCAGCAAAAGTAGGATTTCTATACGTAGAACTAGAAGTAAGTTTATTTCCAACTCTTTGACCTGCACTTTTAGCTCCTTGTTTAGCATTAGCAATAACTCTACTTAAACTTTCTGATACTTTATTAGAACTTCTAGATGTATATAAGAAAGGATTAGCTCCCTTAGTCATATTTTTAGCACTTTGAGTTATAAGATTAGCCTGCTGAACATTTCTAATTATTTGAGCTCCCTTAGTCATATTTTTAGCACTTTGAGCTATAAGATTAGCCTGCTGAACATTTCTAATTATTTGAGCTTTATTAGGAATACCAAAAGCAGGAGCAATACCTGTTATATATCTAGTATTACCATTTTCATCAGTAAAACCTACAGCTTGATCAGCATAACCAAGTATATTAAGTAAAGCTAAAGGAGAAGCATTATAACTACTTCTCATTCTAGAAGAATAACTATCTGTACCTGGAATACCTCCATCAGGAATAGTTCTATAAGAAGTAGTTAAACCACCTCTAGCTTTAATTCTTCCACCACATTTATATTTTCTACCTTTAGCATAAGGGGAACTTCTATACCATTGTTGAATTTGAGGACTATTCATAATATCTCTAGCATTTTGATTAACTAATGGAACATAATCTTTTTGTCCAGGATTATATCCATAAGGATTAGTTTTATATTTTCTAAAACCATCTTCTATTCCAGTAATAAAATTTTGAGCTTTTAACTTTTCCGCTAATTTATCAGCATACTTTTCACCATTTACTAATTGATTATTTATATCTTTTTTAGTTTTATTTTTCTTATTTCTAAGAGTTACACGCAGAGCTTCATCATAAGGATTTCTCATATAACTCCAATTACCATTATTTATCCATGACCCAGATGTACTTCCATCATTTTTATTTTGAATAAATTGAGTACCATGTACTGTTGGATTATTAAAAGTACTTTCTTTCATAACTAATCCAAAAGCAGTAGGAATAGAAAGACCTGCTCTATTAGCATATTTAGCAATACTATCTAATTGATTAGTACTAACTCTAGCTCCAGTTGCTCTTCCAGCTTTATTTAAAGTAACAGCTTTATTTTTAATATAAGGTATAGTTATGTCTTGTTTAGTCAAAGACCTAGCATATTTAGCAGCTTTATCAATTAATCTATATGAAGGATTATTATTATAATTATAATTATCTTGTGCAGCTTCTCTTATAGTTTTAAAAACTCTACCTGATTTAGACTTATAAAAATGAACTGTTTTCTTAGGAGCAGCAGTATTATTATTGAATAAAGATGTAAACCAATCACCAAACTTAGCTTTCTTTCTAAGTTCAGGATATTTACTATAAACCTTACTTCTAACATCACTTCTTCCATGAAGACCAGCAAGTCTTAAAGCATCAAGAGCATCAGCTTTAGTTGGAATAGGATAACTTCTATTACCACCTGCAAAATCTTTAGATGATACACTAGGATAAGGATGTTTAGAAGAACCTCTATCTTTAGAAGTTAAACCACCGTTTCTTTGTTGACTGCCATCGTCATTAAGATTATTATTTCTTTTAAATCTTTGTTGAGCAGCAAACACTTCATTTTTATTATATCCTCTAAGAATTGCTTGAGCAGGACTAAGACCTCCACTTAGCATAGGTTGAGCACTAAATATTCTAAGAGACTTATTTTTCTTTTGAGCAACTTCACCACCTTCAGCTTCAATCTCATTACCACCAATATTAATACCAATGCCGGTTTGACCAGTTTCATTAACATCTTCGTGAGAACCCCCCTGTAGAAGGAATGTATTGTTTCCAATCTTTCTAGCATTACCTCCATCAGTTATAGTAATACTATTAGAACCAAGTCTTCTTGTGCCACCATTACGATACTTTAAATTATAATCTTCATCACTATAACTATTATTTGCAGAAGCATAGTTATTAAGAGTAGTTGCAAGATTATTTTGATTACTAACTTGTAATTGTTGTTGAGCAAGTCTTTGTTGCTCTTCTAAAGCTCTTTTTTGTGCTTTAGCTTGTTGAGAACTTGTAATAAGTCCTCCAACAAAATTAATAGCAGCAGGTATTAAAGCACCCCAAAAAGCTCGAGGTCTTCTATCTGCATTTCCTCTAATTCTACTTGTATAAACCATATTAATAATTATTAGTTATAAATGTAACGTTTTGTAATTTTATTTTTTTGTCGTTGTTGAAGATAAATCTCGCAACGATATATTTACCATAAATCAAACTTCGATTATCTGAGCGCAAAGCAATGCCCGATTCTGTTGATGTTATACCAAACGATTCATATAAATCTTTCAATGTGATAGTAGCAACAATAGTATTTCCTTCATTATCAACATAAGGAATATTAGTATAAACTTTAGCTAATTCATCAGCAGTTATAAGTTGAGTTCCACCATTTCTAAAATTATTAAATTCCCAATGACCCTTTTGGAAACTTGGATATTTATAATTATCCATTACATTATTATCACCTTTATCATTAATATCTATTTCTCCACTATATGTTTCATCAGAATATAGAACTAAATAATCTCCACTATATCTTCCATCTTTATGATTTTCTAATCTAGCAAACGCTTGTTCAGCAAGATTTATAGTTCCAAAAGGTTTATTAATTACATCCAAAATATATTGAATACTTTCAAGAGATTTAGTACTTTCTACATCTCTAGAATAAATAATATCAACATAATTTTTAATAACTTTATTATTTAAATCAGGTTTAGCATATCCTGTATAATAGGGATTATCGTTTTTATAAACTATTTGTTTAGTTGCTATATCACTAACATAACTCTCGTTTCTATCTACATCAAAATAATAAGCATAAGCTTTAATGATTAAATCTGGAATTATTTCTATTTCTTCATTTATTGTAGCAACACTAGAATATTTATCAGGAATACTATCATTTAAAGTATAATAAATTTTAGTATAATCATGAGTTTCTTCTTCAGGCTTAGAAAATGAAATATAATATTTTGTTTTTCCATTAACAACTTTAGTATAAGAATTTATTATAGGCTTAATAATATTTATAGGAGGAGTTACTGGATAAACAAAATCTATTTCGTTTGAATATAAAGAATAATCTTTAGAAGCATTATCTTTATTTACAATTCTAGCACAGCATCTTGTATCAGCTTTAAATTGATTAAATCTAACTTCATTTACATCTTTAGATATATCAGCTGTAAAAACTCTATAAGGATATTTTCTTTCTGATAATTCTACTCTAAGATTATCATTATCTTGAATTTCATAATTATTTGTTACTACAACATAATAACCATCTTGACGTATAGTAGGAACTTTATATCTTTTTGGAACATCTTCTTCTTTAGTATGTTCTATAGTTTTTGTAATAACATCACTAGAAATATCACTACATATTTGAATAATTTTTATTGTATTATTTCCTACATTATTAGGAACTGTAAACGCTCCTGAGTATTTAGTTCCATTTGTTCCACTAGGAACACTGCCATCTAAAGTATAATAAATATTTCCATAATTTAAATAACTACTAGATAAAGTTACATTATCAGTTAAAACACTAGGAGGATTTGTTTCATTATGTGTAACATTTATATCTATATTATTTAATTGTTCCTTAGTTGGAAGTTTTACACTAATAGTATTACTTTTAAATGTATTATTTCCATTTAAAAGTATATAAATAGACATTGTTCCGTCAGATGAAACAAGACCTGAATGCAGAGTTATATTATCAATAGTATAATATTCAGAAGCAGTATTTATATTTACATTTATAGTAGTAGTTTGATTACCATGATGAATAGTCAAACTACTTACATAAATTCCTTTAAGTGATTCTCCTCTAATAACTAGCTTTCCTGAAACTACTCCATTTTCAGAAATAGAAACAAAACTAAGATTTGCACCTTTTATTTGTCCATTAGAATGAATACTAGTTGTTTCTCCATCTATACTTTGTAAATTAATATCATTCATATTTAGGATAATATAAAGTATTATTATTAACTAAATTATAGTATTTATTACTTGATTTATCAAATTGATAAAGTCTTCCTTTATCTTTATTAGAATCAAAGTAATAAGCTTTCTTATAAGTTCTATAACAATTAGTAAAACTATAATCGTGCATACTTATAAAAGTATTAGTATTAAAATTATAACTAAGAGTTATATTATATGTTTCTTCACCAACAGCAATATAAATACAAATAAGAAGTCTATTTGATAGCAAATCTTCTCCAAATCTAACTGAACTAATATTTAAATCTTTAATAAAATTATTAATATCAGAAGAAAGAATAGAAGCTTTACCATTTTCATATTTAAATATTATATTGTTATTATAATCAAACCATATATAACCATTCTTTGTTACAATAGATTCATCAGCGCTTCTTAATCCACCAAAACCTTCATTACTTGGAAGAACTTCTTGATAATCAATTTCAAAAACATCAGGAATTTGAAGTTGGCTTTTTTGAGTAAGTTGAGGACTTCTATCAAAAACAAATAGACTATATTCTGTATGAACAAGTAGGTAAAAACCTATTCCTACAAGATTAACAATATCACCTTTATTTTCTTTTATTATTTTATATTGTTCAGATTCAAAACTTCTAAATCCATTAACAAGACTTTCATCTGAAACAACATTACTTCTACGAATAGTTTTATTAAATTTATCAGAATAATTCTTAGAATAATTAGTATAAGACTTATTTGGAACAGAAATGTAAGCTGCTTTAAGTTCTATAAAATTTCTAAGTCTATCAGGACTAAGTACTTTATTATAATAAACGCCTAAAGTTTTATTATCATTATTTACTAAAGAAACTGCTCCTTCATTATAATCTTGTTTTATACTACAAGCATTATAAGGATATTTACTATAATTACTCTCATTTATAAATTTTATATTATAAGCATCTAATTTTTCACTATTAGGACTTACAGCGTAAGAAGCAGTAGGATTTATTATAAGTTTATTATCGTACATAACAATCTTTTCATTATTATAAAAAGATGGAATGTATTTATATGAATTAGCTGTATTACCTTTAGTATAATAATTATCTGTAAGTCTATATAGAGTTTTAACAGATTTAGAATATATATTTTTATTTTCTGTATATACACCTATAAGACTTTTATAAGTAAATGATTTATTATTAGTAAATAAACAATAAGGATGTATAACAGTTTCTATTACATTGTTTATAGTTCCAACAGAACGTTTATTTTCAATAGTTGATGTTGTTCCAATAATATTAAAATAATAAACTCCTTGAATAGAATCTATATTATATTGTAAAGCAGTATTTGTAACTCCTTCTCTTTCCAAAGCAACAGTAGAATATACATTATCTTCTATTTTTTCATAACTTATAAAATATCCTATATAATCATCAGGAATATTAGTTACTTCAAATTTAGCAAATATTAGTATATCTTTTGCTGTAGGATTTGGAGTTCTAAACAATCTATTACTTATATTATTTATAAATAAATCAAAATAACCATTTTCTGTAGCAACATTATTCTCTTTATCGGAATCATTATCTATTAAAAAACCATTAGTAACAGAACCATCTTTTCTTATATAATGAATATAAAAAGCATAAATTTGACCAGGTATTAAACTCTTATAATTATTATAAGGAGATTCTACTGATAAGTCATATATTGTATCTATAAGAACAACTTGACTATTCATACTATAACCATTATGATAATGAGGTTCTCCAAGACCTAAAATAGGTTCCAAATAAAAAGCACTTACTGTATCAATACCATTAGATAAAGCTTGACTTTCTTCTATTAAAACATTAAAATCAGATTTACCATTACCTACAACAATTTCTACATTGTTAATGTAAAGAACAATATATCCATCTTTTATTTTAATTTTATCTACATAAGATGCTTTTTGAGTATCGCTTTCATATATGCAATATTGATGATTGTAATTTTTATCACATACAAATATACTATGTTTATCTATAATATAAAAAGGTTCTTTACCATAACCTGCTGGATTATTAACTATTTTATTTTTTTCAACATTATATGATGTTCCAAATCTAAATAGTCTTATTACAGAAGCAAAAAACTTTTTAATAAATTCATCTTTATAATCATTATCTATAGTATAACTACCATCAGTATTTTCAGTATATTTATCCCAAGTATCAGTATAAGTATTACCACCAGTAGTTTTAAAAGTAGTACTTATACTAAAAGTTTTTACACTAATAGTTTTATTATCTTTAGTATCTTTTATATTTGCTATAGATACTCTGCATTTTACATCTTTAGCGTAATAACTTAAATCGTTATTATTATATTCTTCATAACCACTTATATAAAGTCTATTATTATAATTAATAAGATTTCTTACATTATAATATTGAGTAGGATTTTTTATAAATTCATCAACAGATTCTTCTTCTATATAACTATTTTCTAGAAATAAAACAGTAGAAATATTTATATTATAAGTATTAAATATTCTACCTAGAACTTCTTCGTCATGTTTTATAATATAACCTATTTGATATTCATCAAATTTAAAATCATCATTATCTATATTAATAGATAAACAAATACCTTTATTAGATTTTTTATTTCCATTTATTTGAAAAGTAGGAAAATATTCATCATGGCCTTTATTATATTTAGTTACACTTCCAGCATCAGAAACTAAAAAATTATGAATAGGTGCATTATGACTATCATTATTTATAATAATAATATCATCAGTTAATTGAAACCATTTAGTATAATTACCTTCATCTATTTTATATCTAATAAAAAAAGTATAAGCACCACAATTTAAAGCACCATTTACAGTAGAATAATCTACTGATATTTTAGGTACTATTTCTTCTATACTATGAAGAAGATTATTATTTGCATCATCTAGATTCCAACATTTTAAAGGAACTTTTACTTCATTATTATTTGCATCTTTAGCATTTATTTCAGATACAACGATTATAAGTTCTCCTTTATAATTATAAGTATAAGTTCCTTTTATATCTCCATTATTATATTGCCAATTTGTAGAAATTTCAATAGCATCATAACCATCTTTTTTTCTATAAATTCTACTTTTATGTTCTATATGTTGATATGTGAAAATAACTATTTCATTAACACAAGGAATAACCCCACAAATATATTCACCTTCGTTTTTACATTCGAATGCTACACCAAATCCATATTCATTAGTAAGATAACTTCCAGTATCATCTATCATCATATTCTTAGCAGCAACTAAACTGCCACTAGGAATATCTTTTGGATTTCTATTAAGATTAAGTTTTGGTATTATTTCCATAATTAACTTCTTCTAGGGTCAAACGTACTATTATAAAAGAAATTTCTCCAACCATCAGCATTATACATTTCATTCTTAACAGAAGCAATAGCTTTACTTTTAAGAGTATTCCACTGAATATAAGGATTAGTAACAGGACTATTACTAGCTAGATTATAAACAGGATGTTTACTACCTCTACTTAAATATTTAAATAGAATATAATAAGCTAGTGCTTCAAGAAGTAATCCATTATCATAAATATATGGAACTTCACAATCATAATACTCATCGTAATAAGTAGCAACTTCATAACTATCAACAACAATAGAATTAGTATCAAAATTAAGTTCTATATTATTTCCAGCTATAACAAAATTTCTATCATTATTAATTCTAACATTTGCTACTTTCATAGAATTTACTGGATTATTTCCATCAGGTCTAAAAATAGCAATTTCAGAACTAATAGTAGAATTACTATTTAGTCCTGAATTACAAGCACAAGTAGAATCATTTAATTCTTTTATTTCACAACCATTATTATCATACACTCTTATTTCTTTAGCATTAAGAGTACAAGGAAATATTGCAACTCTTTCATTAACTTCTAGAGTTCTTTTCTTTCTTTCCATAGGAAGAACTTTCATTTGTGAAAGAGCATCTATTACCCAAGCAGCAGCTCTAGGAATCCAATCACTTTCACTAATATTAAAGTCATTATCAACTTTACCAATAAGTCTTCCTAAACTAACTTTATTTTTAATCTTCATGTCTTATAAATTTAGTATAAAGAGTTTCATCACATTTAAGACAAAGAGTAAGTTTTGTTTTTATATCTAAATCTCTAGCTATAATTTTATTAACATCTTTATTGTCTTCTTTGATAATATCTTCATTAGTTAAACCTCTATATTTAACTGCTCTACTATCAGTAGCTTTTATCTTAAATAATCTACCATTTGGAAGTTTACAATCAAGAAGTCGATAATCATAATAAAATTCATCATTTTTATAAACTTTATAATCTACACCATTATAAGGAATATGATTATCTTCACACCATTTAGCTTCTTCTTTATTATAAATTCGTTCTCCTTTTTCAAGAAGTTCTTTCTTTCTTCTAGCAGTAGCAGCAAAATCAATAGTTTTCTTTTTTCCTTCTTTATTAACTTTAACTCTAGCTAAACAAAGCCAACCAAGATTACCTTCAAGAACATAACCATATCCATTAAGTATCATTTGTTTTTGAACTTCATAATAGAATACTTTAAGAATATTACGATATTCACTATAAGTTAAATCTTTAAGTTTACTAGCTTTACGAATAATAATTATATTATCATGAAATTGCTTTTGAGCTTTAGCCAAAGATAAAAGTCTAAAACAATAACCCTTAACTTCAGGAGTAGTTCTAACATCAGAATATAATCCTATAGCAGCAGTTATAAGTCTTCCATTAATATATTTATTTTGTTGAAATTCAGGATAATCAATAATTGGAAATTTAAACATACTTACATAAGGAAGAAGTTCTTTACGTTTTCTATCTATTTCTTCTTTAAGTTTATCATTCTTAATTAAAGCTACTTGTATTCTTCGAGCATAAACATCTTTAAAGTTTAAATAATAATCTCGAATACCCATAGGTTTTATTTTAATACTAGCCATAGTTTAAAATTTTATATTATTTGGAGTTTCATCTGTTTCTCTATGTTGATTAAGTAAATCTCGTTTATAGATAATATCTTTAATTTGACCATACATATCTTCAGGAATAAGATATTCATTATCATCATAAACAAGATTATCACTTGTTATTTCACCATTACCTAGAGAAATTTCATTAGGATGTTCAAAAGAAGATTCTATTACTATTTGATTTATATCTAGATTTCTTCTACGGGCGGGATATAGATAAATATATTCATTAATATAATCGTAACTAATAGCACCACAAAGTCCAGGAACAGAATCTCTAAATCTAGCAGTGGTTTCTTTAATATAAGGAAATTCTCTATTAGTAGCATAACCTACAGAACTTACTCTATCAAATGGAAGATTATTTGTAAGTCTAATTGGTCTTGGAACTTTTTCTGTAGTTCTTTTAATTTTATGTATATTTACAAAATCTTTAATAGAATCAGGTAAAACTATATCACCATCATTAATATCAGTTAAAGTAACTCTAAATCTTTGAGTTAAACCTTTATCAACATAACTATGATTTTCATAACTACGTCTAATACATTCATTACGAGTTTGAATCACAAGAAGCTTTAGATTTTCTCGTAAAGCATGATTATTAGGTTGACCTAAAGAATGAGCTAATTCACTAACCATCATTGCAATACTAGCCATATCTTTAAATTTATATGTTTATATAATGTTATTAAAACTAGAACTCCCCCGTAGAAGAATGTTACGGTTTGGATTACTAATATGATTATTTCGGTAATTATCAACATCTCTTCTAGGAGGAGTATTAATATTAAGATTTGAAGCAGTATCAATATCAGCTAATTATATATCAATACATTAAACCTAAGTTTCATTTGTTTAATTGTCTGCATCATTTCTCTCTATTAACAATGCAAATATAAAGATTTTATGCTTATTCTCCAAATATCAATCACTTTGATATAGCTATCTGTGTACGCACACAAACAAATCAAAACATAGTGGATGATTAATTAATCATCTGATAATCTTGATGTTGTCAGAATTGATTTAAATGGTATAATAATTTATTATAAATAAAAATAGTTACTCCATTAGTAGGAGTAACTATTTTATTATATGATTCAATATCTTTACCTTTATATTAAGAAGTACCTATATGTATCATTGTATTTATATTAATCTATGATAGTACAAGTAACAAAAGCAACATTATTATAAACAACAATAGGCTTAATCTGTGTAATATACATAAGACTGCACTTTGAAGATGACTTAGTAGTACAACTAGTAGCAATAACAGTAGTTTCAGTTATTGTATTATTATTCTGATAAATATTTTTACCAGTATTGTAACTTCTTGCAGTTAAGTTTCCCTGATTACCTAAATTAAATTCATTTACCCAATCAGCTTTAGGAGTTACAATATCTTCAATAGAATGTTCTTTATTATCTGTTGTATTATCAAATTTAGTAACATCATCAGTCCAATAATAAATTCTTTTTTGTTTAGTACTATCATATATAGATAAGAAATTCTCTATATTTATAAAAGTATCTCCATACCAAAATCCATTAAATCCTCTCCAATGAGGAATATTCCAAGCAACTTGATTTTGAATTAATATATAATCAGGAGCAGAAAGAATTTCAATAGCTATATTACATTCTTGTTGAGCTTTACCAAAATAAATCTTTCGTTGAACGTTATTTGTACCCCATTCTACATCATAAGTTCCATCTGTTGTTATAGTTAAATTACCTTTTTCTCTTGCAAATACTATAGTTTGGTCATCAGTTAAACCTGTAATTTTATATTTAACTATTCCTCCAACATTATAAGCATTAGCTGAAATACTATCTTTATTAACAATCTCGCTATCACTAATATAGTTTATAGTAAAAATTTTATTACCAGAACTTATGTTGCCATTTATAGCGGCATAACTTATATTATAATAATTCCAATAATGATTAGCAGCAACATGAATGTTAAATTGTTTAATACCTCTAGTTCTAATACCTGTTTTATTACCTAAATTAAGAGTATAATCATTAGGTGTTAAACACCCTTGAACATAATCTGACAATTCTACTCCACCAACTGAATAACCATCACCTAAACCTCCTTGACGATAACCATCTGTAGTAAGAGCAGAATTAAATTCTTTTTTAACATCTAATTGAGCATATTCAATACACCAACACCAAACTATTGCTTCCCATAGTTGTTTATATAAAATTTGATTATTAGTAAGTTTTTGAACAAACCCTCTCATTCTATTAAGTGAAATATGAGTTACACCTTTATTTAATTGACATCTAAAATTATCAGTTCCAAGATATTTATCCCAACTATCAATATTAGTGCCTCCTCTAAGGTTTTGATTATAATTTATAACATTAACAGCAGTAGCGGCTTGAAGACCTCCAATCCAACCCCATTTAGTATCATTAAAAGCTTCATTAAGCATACAAACTCTACTACAACCTATGATATGACGTTTAACTTCTTTAGCATAAGAAACACATTTATGTTCAGAAATCCAAACTTCATTTCCATTACCCTTATTATCAACAGACCATTGATAGAATTTACCACCTGTATCTACTCCTATTTCTCCATCATAACCATTAATAGAACAACCAAGCTCAACGGTATAGCTATCCGAAAACCATGGTCTGCTTATTGCGTCACTTACTGGGTAATTATCATAGTTTTTACTACTAGTGTAATCACTTAATTGTATATTTTCTGAATCATCTATATAGGCTTCATGTGTACTAGTATCAATATAAACAATTCTACCTATTGCTATGGCATTTGATACATTATCTTGTATATATACATAAGAATATAAGAATCTATAATTTGAAAATAAATTCTCATTTATAAACTTACAATTAACTACACTATTTTCTTCACAAGATACTACACCAGTAGGAAGTCCATGACAAGCAGTAAGATTCATATCAGCTTTTTGATAAGTAAATTGAGGTCTTTTACTTTCTTCAACAAATCTACTATCGTCAGGATTACAATAATATTGAATTTCTTTACCTTTATGAATGCAAACTTTAAATCTACTTTGAATAGGAAGGGTTTTATGAAGTTCAAGATTACCAATTCTTTCACAAGCAGTAGTAGCTTGATTAACAGAATCCCAACGAATACCATAAGCAAGCTTATTAATATTAGCCCAAAGAATATTACCTTCTTTGTCTTCTATTTTAGTTACATTACCTTCAGGTATTTGTAACGCAGTTACTTTACTAAAATCCATAATACCTCCTTAAGCACCAGCTTGACTAGTTGTAGCAGTAACTCTAATTGTTTTAGTTACTTTAGTTCCATCTTCAAGAGTAAAAACAAAATCTTCTGGACCACCTATAGCAGCTTTACTACCATCAGTAGCAAAAACAATATTATTACTTTTAGCACTTGATGCTTCTAAACGATCTGCTATAATATTACTAAATTGCACATTTTCATTAAGTTTAGCATAACTACTTAAATCAGGCTCAGCTTTAAATTCACCAACTTTCTCCCATTTCTTAGTACTCTTAACATAAATATATTCATTATATTGATTATCTCCAGCAGTACTAGAAGTATTCTTTTTACAATAAATTTTACCTTTAATTTCAGATTCATCAGTAGGAAGTTCTTCATTATCAGCAAGCATAATAAATACTTCAGTATTAGGGTCTTTAAGATTAATATCTATACCTCCTGCTACAGAACCATCAGCACTAATACTATAAGGTTTAGCTGTACCTCCAGCTGTAATAATAAATGCTACACCACCTGCACCATCGTTCCAAGAAGCAGTACCAAAACCATAATTAATATCTGCAAAGAAAGAATCATGACTAGTAACAGTTTTAAGTTTAGCAAGATTTCTAGATTTAACTCCTTCATCATTTCCAATCTCAAGAGTTACAGCACCAAGAGTAGAACCTAAACTACTTAAAATATTGCCTACTTCTTTATCAAGAGAATCAAGTTTTTCTTGAATTTCTTTACGACCTTCACCAGCAGCATAACCTAAAGCTGTTCTAAGAATATTTTTATGCTCAGGAGACATATTCCGAGCATCAACCATACGGTCAATATCAATTTGTTTCATAACTAGTTAAGAATTAATTTAAACGTTTATCTATATCTTTATAATCATATCCAAATTTAGCAAGTATAGGTTTAATTATCCAACTCCAACTAACAGGAGTTATAATAGCAGAATTAACTATAAGTTTAACATCTACTCCAACAAGATAATAAACTATACCAACAGCAATCATACTAATAACTAGAAGAAATCTTTTCATAAATCTAGTTATATTTCCTCTAGCAATATCTATAAAACAAGTAATAAGAATATAAGCTAGAACATTTACTACTATACAATAACTAAAATCAAAACTAGTAGTTAAATTTTGAATTGTTTCATTAATTATATCCATAATATTATTATTAATTCAATACAAAGATATATTAATATTACTATCATCTTCAACAATTATTGTATTATTATTATATTTTAATATAAATAAAAAGTGCTTATTGCTGATTAACAATAAGCACTTAATAATTATCTATATTCATACCAATCAATAGGAATACCTTTATGAACCATATCTGCATACCAACGATTAAAAGGAAGTCCGTCATATCCATCAACATCATTAATTACATCATTAACATATTTAGCTAAATGATTTTCATCAGGAATACTACTTCCTAAATAATCAGCTTTTCCCATGTTAGCAACAAATAAAGCATCATATATTAATTCTTCATCTATTTTAATTCCGTTATTAGAAAGTAATTCTTTAAGTTTATCTTTAGTTATTTTAGCTAAAGGTACTTCATTTCCAGAACTATCTCTAGTAGTCATTTTACTAATAGCAAAAGCTACAAGTCTTCTATTAAAATGTCTTCCATTATATTTAAGATAAATATACATATCATCAGGAAGTTCATCATAAATATCAAATGAATCTCTAATCATAGCTTAAACATTAGAACTCCCCCGTAGAAGAATCTCTACAGAGGAGTTAGTTAAACACTTAATATCGAGTACGAGGACGTCTTTCATAATCTCTATCACGTTCTCTTTCTCTATCTCTGTCTTCATAATCATTATAATCTCTATATCTACGAGATTCATAATCATTATCACGAGCATCACGAGCATCACGAATTTCACAATCATCAATTGCTTCTTCAAGCTCTTGAATTTCCAATCTCATCTTATGAAGTTTCTCTTTCATTTCAAAGAGACTCTTTTTACCTGTCTGTACCATAATATACATAATATTAATTTTTATTAGTTACAACTTCAAGAATTTTAGAAATATCTTCTCTAAGACCAGCTACTTCTTTCTTGATATTATTAAATTCTTCATCTCTAGCTTTATCTTTAGCGTATTGAGGATTTAGTTCTTTAAGAACTTCTTCACATTGAAGTATTTGTTTCTTATAGTCTTCAATATGTTCTATAATATAAGTAGCATTATGAAGAATAGATTCTACTTCAGATTGAAGTTGTTGTTTAGTTTCAGCTATAATAAGTTTTCCATTATTATAAGAAACTGTACTAGCAGAACTAGGTATATTATTATAATCTACAACATTATCATCAATTTTGATTTGTAGCTTAATTACCATTCCTGTTCCATCAGTAGAAAATTGAGGAACTGTAGTACCAACAACTTCACCTATTTTAAATTTAATTCCATCAGTCTTATCTAAAATATAAACGAGACTACCTTGATTTAAAGCACTAAACATTATACTATAAGTTGAAGTTTATTATTTTGTTTATCAAATACAACAATATGAAGACCCTCTGTTAAAGAAGTAAGTGCTTCACCATTGCTAGCAAGAAGAGGAAGAGTAATATTATTAACCGAAATTTCAAAGCCAGTTGCAGTAGCTGTAGCTGCATTAAAATTAATTACCATTATGCCTGCAACGCCCATTGCTCGAAATGTATGATTAGGCATACTAAAAACAGCATTAGCAGTAGCACTGCCAGCAGTCGTTTGAGTAGCAGCTAC
>ERZ1034928.29-NODE-29-length-89019-cov-2774.397239_pt1 | contig 89019 bp, 127 predicted proteins | sample MGYA00520627_ERZ1034928 | MGnify/ENA primary metagenome ERZ1034928 (study PRJEB33766, sample SAMN09781755) | gut metagenome | biome: gut microbiome | host: Homo sapiens | place: Madagascar | study: EMG produced TPA metagenomics assembly of the PRJNA485056 data...
AGCTTAGACACATATTGCAAGCTATTGACATATTCTTGATTCTGCATCAAGTACTGACGTTGTGCGCCTGTCAGATTGTCCTCAATCTTGTCAATTTCATCCCATAAAGGGGTGGCGGATTGCTGCGCTTGCATATTGATAGATGCTCGCTTCTGCTGTATTGCCTCATACATTTTCTGTAATTCGGCATCCATCATCTGCGGTTGCTGCTGACTTGTGCCCATATCAAGCAAAGGGCTGTTTCCAAAATTCATCATAATCAATATCTTTTAAAGTAAATTCAACAATACGTAAAATACATACCTTTTGTGCTCTTCTGCCTTCCGCTAAGAACTTCTTGCAAGGAAGAGCGGTTTATCCCTAGTTCAACGACAGCATCCTTTATAGAGCCGTATATCTTTAAAGTGTTGCCATCTTTATCTGTCATAGAGATTTTCTTATTTCCACTACGACTATACTCTGCGATTTTTCTAGGAAAGTTTTCGTCTTCCTTAAATCGCCATTGGTAATTAGCTGCAATACGTCTCGTTCCACGACAACAATCATTAATATGTCTGTCGTTGTATATTTTCTCGGCATCAAATGCACAATCCCATTCTTTTATAAAATTGCCATTTTTGTCATATTGCAATACAGGCTTCCTTCTTTCAGGGTGTTTTTGTCCGAGACTTGCATTTCGAAGTTTCTCCTTATGCTCTTCCGACTTTGGAACTCCAGTAAAAAGCTTTCTTAGCTTCTCTTTATGTTCCTCAGACATTGGCGTGCCTTTTTTGCCAATTTTAGATAAGGCGATTTTTCTTTTGGTCTCGTCAGATAAATGTCTTCCGAACATATAGCTGTCTTCTCCTTTTAGGTGGACTCCATACATCGGATTATTTCTACCAGAAACTCTCTTAGAAAGTTTCTCTCGGTAGCCTGGCTCATTTCTCATTTCACTAAACCTCTTTATGTTAGCCTCTCTTACCCATTCTGGGAGCTTTTTCCCCAAATTCCCTTTTCGTATTTTTTCGATACTTTCCTGTGGAAGATGATAGCCGAGCATACCTGCTCCTCCCCATGTCTGATTGTACCCCTTGTTTACGGAATCATACTTTTTAATAAAGTATCTCTCTTTTTCGTTAAGACACTTTCTTATCAAAGACGCATCATCAGACTCATCCGACTTCCACAAAATATCACAAACAAACGAATCAATACCGAACTCAGCTATTGCAAGAGAGATAGGGTACTTGCCGTTTGCGTGTTCGATACTCTTAGAAGCGTAGAGGTGACGTGTAATACGCTTCTTCAAATCCATTGTCTGCCCAATGTACATCATTCCGTTCACCTTGTTTGTTAATCTATAGATAACTCCTTGCATAATTGAAAAATTTTTAAATTACCATACAAAGATACAAAAAATATTCCATATATGCAAGGAGTTTGAGGCAAAACTACCTCACTTTTTTCTAGTCCTTTTGACTTGCGCCTTACGCACCAGTTTGCGTTCCACTACTGACGGTACTCGCGCATCCGCAAATGTTTGCAGATGGAAGAACAGTAACAGTAGGAGTACTCTGGAGTCCGAGGACACCATCAATCTTGCGGCAACACTTCTCGTTAACGTAAGCCATCATCAGCTTCTCCTTGTAAGGAGTAAGAGCCTCCATAACGGCTACCTTCTTGTCGAGGTCGCAATACTTAGCCTGCAACGCATCATACTGGTCTCTCTGATTCTTGTACAGACCGAAATCCGCATCAATCTGAGACTTGTACAGACCGAACTCTGCCTCCATTGCACGGCGGTTCTCAGCGTTGATAGCCTCTGTAGCACCCTTATACATAGAGAACTTCTCTGCGATGTCAGTTTCACGCATAGCGTAGAACTTGTTAGCGGTGTCGAGCTTCAAACCGAACATATCAGTAAGCAGCTTCACCTCATCAGCACATTCCTTCTCCATTACCTGCAAGGCGGTTGGCTGATTGGAACTAGAGTTAGCTCCATAAGCGTTAATGTTCACGTTCTCAGGCATATTGCTGCCACCGAGTGAGCCAAACACGCTGCGGTTGTTACCGCCAAGCAACCAAGCACCAGCACCGAGTGCTGTGCCGATGATACCAAGGGTAAGACCAGCATTGCCTGTTGCCTTAGAAGCATAATCATCGTGCTTCTTTCCCTCTTCGTAGATTTTCTTCTCTACTACTTTTGCATCTGTCATTTCCATGATACAATCTTTTTAAGTTATCCTTATATTAACTAACACTATTGTAACGTTACGGATGCAAAGGTACGAAGAATAGGGGAGAGCAAATATAACTCTATCACACTTTCTTTTAGTGGTTGATTATCAGAGATTTAAGGTGATAGAAGGTAGCATCATATATTGTTACGTATAATTTAAGGAAAAAAGTGCGTATATTTTTCGGGGAAATATGTGTTTTTTTGTCTGTTATATTGTACCAAATAAAAAAGAGAGGCAATCAGAGTGACTGTTGCAAAAATTGCAACAGTCACTCACGCAAACTGAAACAAAAAAAAGAGAAGTAATCACTTACCTCTCTTACTCTTAATGAAGTGAAGAATATCCCACTTCTTCCAATACCTAGTGTGCCCACGCTTCTTGCACACGCCATTCGGAATATCACCCTTAGCAACCATACGATTGAGTGTAGCATCAGAAACGTGCAGTTTCTCCTTGACCTCCTCCGTGCTCATCATAGGATTGAGCATATCGGGGATAATGTCGCACAATCTATCCAAATCATCGTCACTCATTCCGCAAGCGGTGACCTTCTCGCCATTTCGCTGCTGCTCATCAGCCTTAAAGCAAGCATCAGCCAATGATTTCAAAGCCGTTCCGAGTATCTTATAATTCAATATCTTTCCCATATCTTATGCACAAATTTTACGTCCTAGTTTCGTCTCATTAACAAACATTTTAGCAAAGCTATACAAATAGAATATAGCTGTCACGACCATGACCGTAAAGCAGGAATCTATCATATCATTAGTGGTGTACCAACTCCAGTGTACGATATGCGCAGCGTTGACTCCAAAAAAGTAGAAAAACGGAATGCGGTATCTCCAACATAAAAAAAAGAACCTACTTGCTAATATCAACACCATCGGTAAAATATAAACCATAAAGTAAATGAAGAGATAGCAGGGGAAATTCTCATTGTTTGTTATGAACATTTCACGAGGATGCTGGCTAAAATCCCACATTCCGTATGCGTGAAAGAGCATAAGCGTGATAGGAACGTACTTGCAGAACCAGCGGAAGAACTTCAAAATCCTCCTTGAATATCTGTTACCATGTCTCATCAGCAAATCCATAACCTCGCTGACGTCCTTGTCTTGCAACCACTTTAATAGGTTTTCTTTATCTTCTTTGTTCATAAGCTTATTTTTTTTAGACCATTGTTTTGTTGATTTTTAAGTTTCTTTCGCAAAGATATGCATTTCCTAACAAAAGCGGTTGATTTTTAGTTGATTTTCGTGTTAAATTTTATAAAAAGTAACAATCTGAAAGTAATAAGTCAAAAAAATAGCGTTAGAATGAAAAAGAATGCCAGTCTAACGCTATTTCTATATCTACTACCGTTATTATCCTATCACAACTTCAAGGTTCTCCATATCGGCGAACTTCAAGCCGCAATCTTTCGCTGCCTTGAACAACTCCTTCTCGTCAACTGTCTCGATGGCTACCTCTACCTCGGCATTGGCAAGGTCTGAGAAGTACTTCTCGGTCTTCTGCTTCTGATTGAAGAAGTACTCATTAACCTCCGCGAACTTGGCTGAATCGTCCTTGGAATATTCGTAGCCCTCATCGGCGTGCTTCTGCTCCAACTGCTGGCACTCCTGGAGCTTGCGCTGCATCTCCTCGAACTTATCGTCCTTCAAGCTCTCCTGTGCTTCCTCCACATCCTTGTCGTAGGTATCGGCTACGTGGCGCAGTGCCTTCATATTCTTCCAAACTCGCATAGCGGCATCATCGCTCATAGATGATGTCTTCAATGCCTTCAATGTTCTGTAGGCTGCAACAGCCTCGATCGTCTTAATCTTCTTCATTTTGTTCTGTTATTTATGTTAAACTTAAAATAATATTCTACACCGACCGCAAAGATACGAAAATATTCTGTATATGCAAGGATATAAGAGGAATTATTATAATGCTTAAATTGCCTATATTTTATTTCCATGTTATTCTTTGAACAACAATACTACCTACTGCTGGGTAGCTAGGTGGATTGTCTGAATGTACTCTCGTTCCTGCGGCACTACCTTTCTTCATAGAACCAGTAACTTTATAATTACTTACCTGTTTTCTTTCCTTCACGCCAGACTGATATGTAAATGAGATGAAAGCTTCCACGGTATAGTCTTGAGTAAGGACTCCATTTCCGTCAAAAACAATATCAAATCCTTCTACAGGATAATTGTTCCAGCTTTCTCCATTTCCCACGTTTATCATTTGTTTGGTTACATAGACTGCTACAGTGAAGTGAACGGTGTAAGCTGCCGTCTTCTTGATTTGCAACGCAAAAAACATCTTACCCTCCGGCACGCAATATATCTCTCCATCACTCTGAAGCTTAGTGGTACAAATCAAGCCACTTACAGATATAATAGCATTCTTGACTATACAAGGTACTGCTGTAGCATAATACTCTTCGTGGCTATTCATGTGCTCTAAAACTTCATCAATAAGTCTTGTATTGCTCATCAGATTCGGGCATATCCATCTCGGTGCTGAAGTCTGCCTTTCTGTATTGGCATTTACCTCTTTGAATGTGGAACTGGATACACAGAGATACCAATTACTTACTCCCCTTACAACAAGTCCCAAACGATAATATCCATTATTAATATCGAGGATATTATTAATAGGTATTACATCTGAACCTACCATTCCGAGTGCTTGCCACGACTGGCTATATAAATCAGAGCCAGCCCATCTACACTTGAAGCTAGTATATAAGAGACTTGTACCTTCAAGGCTTACATTGAGGGCAGAGGAATCTGTCTTACCTGGTGACGTGCTGATGGTTCTAGTCTTGTAGCTATCCAATCCGATTACACCATTGGAGAATCCTCCTAAAGGGGCAGAGGTCTTTGCACTATACCCATCTGTTAATGTTTCATTGTTAACGAAATCGCCTAAACGATAGGGCGAACTGCTACCTCCTCTAGGTCTGGAATATGTCCATTCACTGGCAGCATCCAGTACATTTGTCAAGGAATATGTACTCAGACTAAAAGATGAACCTCTCCGAAACTCATTGGTAAGTAATGAATTGGTGGTGAAATCCAAACCATAACGGCAGTTGGCTCTGTCTCGTTCTGTAATATTAAACGGCTTGGCTATTATCATTGGCTTGTATTTTGCCCACTTATTTATATTGGGGGACTTGCAAAGAGTAGCCAAATCATTACTTGGTTCACCTAATATATTTTTAACATCATCTATACTAACTGGAGCAACTATTTTTCCATTAACTATACTCATATTGATAACTATTAAATTCAACAATAGCGGATAGTTATTTCTAACTATCCGCATTGACTAACTTTTATTCGCTTGCAACAGTTGATGCAATAGCAAGACTTATTTCTTCAATAAGAGTAACTACATCAGTAAGTTTACTTTGAAGAACTCCACTAATGTTATAAGTCAGTAAGTCATTACCGTTATTATTAGCATTAACATTACCAATATAGTTTCCATTAATATTATCATAAATAGACATATTAACGTCTTTAATAACATTAGCTGTTGGATTTACATTATACGTAATCTCAACACGATAATCATCTTTTGTGTAAGTAGCAGTAGTCTGCTCACTCTTAGAATTAATCTTTAAATTCGTTGCCATAATCTTTAATTTTAATTGTTATACAATATGTTATTTATCACTATTTATTCATAAGAAGTTTATTATCATTAGTTAATCGCTCAACTTCATTTTCAAGATATGTTACTCTAGCTTTTAATTTTGATACTTCATCATCAACTTGTTCAATAGCACCAAAAGCAGTTGCTATAAGTTTTGGAGACCAATAATTAATTTTATAATAACCATTTTCATCAGTCTCTACAATATCACTCATATAAGGATTGTTTAATACGTGTTGAGCAATCCAACCAATACTATGTTTATTATCTTTTCTCCAAGTAAAACCATAACTACCACCCATTGCTTTTATTATGTTCAAGTAGTTGAGTTTATGTAGGTTCTGTTTTAATCGAATATCAGAAGATGAATAAGCAGTAACGCCGCCAGTAGCAACAATGCCACCACTAGTATAAAATGTAGAAGTATCAGTATAAAATAACCAATTATTACCACTATAATTATATACTCCTATTTTAGTTGAAGTTCCAACACCAAATAGTAAGTTTCTACTATTAGCTTTAATTTTTAAACCTTTATCACCAGAAGTACTAGAAGTATTAACTAATATATTTCCATTAACTTCAAGTTTCTCTGAAGGATATTTTACTCCTATACCTACATTTCCTTGCTCGTATTGTAACACTAAATGACGACCTTTAGGTCTTGACCCATTAGTATCTACAACATTAATTTGACCGTAATTTAATTCACTATCTTTAATCTCTGATATTGACATAGAACAACCACTACTGACATCATTCTTTATGCTTAAACCTTGACTATTAAAATATACTACATTGTCACTAGAACCTAATCTTATTAACTCATTACCTGCACAAATAAGTCTAAGGTCATATCCACTATCCGTTTCTATATATCTAGTATATGTTCTCTCAAACATATATGTAGTACTACCAAGATTATACTTATGTGTGGCAGATGGAAGTATAGTACCACCAATATTTTCTGTACCATTAAACGAATTACCCCAAAGATTACGAGATACTTGCAATTTAGTTGCACTACTTGCGTTACCGCTAATATTAGCAGATGATGTAATATAACCGCTATCATTTGTAAATTGACTAACTTTAGTTGGTCTATTTGAAATACTACTCCATGTCAAGTCGGTTTCATCAAGTAAACGCACCCAATCTGACCAAGTTTTAGTATCTCCATTACGATATCTAATATATAAACCTCTCCAACTATATTGTTTAATCATTTGCCAATTATATGCATTATTTCCTCCACTAAATGTAGTAAGTACTCCAGTAGTTGGAACGTTAGAATGAGTACTATACGCAAATACTGAAGCATTACCTTCTATATCATTAGCATTATGAGTTTCACTACTATTCCACCATCCTAAATCTCGAAATAATTGATAAGCGTGATAACCATCTACTTTATCTGCATTTGTTGCTGTTGCAGCATTACCTGATATAGAACTAGAAGAGGTAATATAACCCTTATTATTAACCCACGATTGAGTTGCATAGTTTCCTATAGGTTGATACAAAGAATCAGCTTTATTTTTAATATATTCCCATAACTTGCTAGCTTTTCGTTTATATGGTCTATTTAATGCACTTGTATTACTAAATCCATTTGCATCTGCGATTGATGTAACAAATTCAGTATCATTCACAACAACACCATCACCAACAAGAAGTGTTGCACACAAATCAGTAAAGCTTTGATGAGAAGTCAAGTACTGACTATGAGTATGTCCAAGCTTACTGTAAGTGTTAGCAGCATCAGCAGACTTCAAATAAGCACTAAGACTTTGATGACTAGTCAGGAACGTTGCACCTTTAGTAAAGGTGAGTTTCTTGCCACTTTTCGATACCGAGGTGATGGCGTTGCCAGTGCCGCTGGTCGCAACCTCATTGACGTAGCCATCTAGGCTCTGATGTGAAGTCAAGAACGTTATTCCCTTTGTCACGCTGATAGTCGTTCCGTTCTTACTGATGGCTGTCACTGCGTTTCCACTACCGCTAACACTAACGTCCATAGCCGAGCCTCCTTCTAGGCTGACGATACGACTATCAAGAGCCTTGATAGAGTAGGCAGAAGCTATCTCAGACAGAGATTCGCTAGCAAGCTTCAAGGCATCTGCATAGCTCTTCACACTACCATTCAACCCACCACCACCTGACGAGCCACTACCTTCACCATAGGCGGTAATGCCACCAGTAGCATAGAAGTTAGCTGCGGTTGTACCATCAGACTTAACTACTTTAATGGCAGTATTAGCTTTATCGTAAACTAATCTGACATCACCAATTTGCACATAAACACCATCAGTATTAGCAATAGTTATACTGCCATTTACATCAGCATTACCATTCACGCTATTGCCCCAAAGCTTTCTTGTTGTTCCCCAATAAGAAGTTACTATGTTGGCAGTACCATTAAACGATGTTCCGTTTATAGTTCTAGCATTCTGTAATTTAGTAGCACTTCCAGCATTACCAGTAATTGAAGCAGAAGCTGTAATGAACCCTGCTCCATTAGTAAGCTGATTAGTATTGTTTGGAATACTAATAGACTTTGCAGCAGAACCATTATAAGAACCACTACTGTAACCGCTCCAAGAAAGAGCATTAGCAACTTTTGATGCAGATGCAACATTGTCAGTAACTCTAGCAAGTCTTACCCAAGGAGCAGCCCAAGCTGCATCATTACTTATCTTGCCTCCAGCTCTAGAACGGACATAAACTTCAGTAGTGCCAGCTTTTATAGCAAACTGAGTTTGCCACATATTAGGAGAAGTTGCCGTATTATTACTATCAGCATAAGACAGATTAATATAATGATGCCAACCAGTTTGTCCATTAGGATTAACATAACCATTCAACGTTTGATAGTTAGCAGTAGAACTAGCATAAGGTGCTGCAATATTAGACATACCCATACTATTCCCGTGTGTTGCAATATCGTTAAAATTGTTTCCAACACCACTAGGAAAAGCTCTTACTAAATTCAGTGCTTTAGAAGTTCCACCAATACTAATAGTAACCTTGTTTGCAACATCAGAAATACTGAAACCAGTAAACAAACCACTAGCGTGATAATTATCTACCATATCTGCGTTATGAGCAGTAGCTTCATTTTTAACCCAATTCTGAGTTGCATAAGCTGCGAGACTTTGATGTGTTGTGAGATAAGTTCCCAAATCTACAGCATCTCCACCACTAGCCGCAATGGTTTTAGTGATACCGTTAATCTTTACACTATGTGTATGAGTAGTAGCAGACTTACCATTAAGAAGAGAATCTACACTACTCTTGGTGTAATAATTACTTAAACTCTGATGCGAGGTGAGATATGTAGCACCCTTCGTGAAGGTGATGGTCTTGCCGCTCTTTGTAACGGCAGTAACGGCATTTCCACTTCCGCTAACTGCTATTGCATTCACGTAACCATCGAGAGACTGATGAGCCGTGAGGAACGTACCCTTCGCGAAAGTAATCACACCAGTGCTTGCGTCATAGGTTGCACCAGTGAGGGCATTGCCGCCAGTTGGCACAGACACGCTGATACTAGGAACAGCACTTGCCACATTCTGAATCTCCGAATAGAGCTTTGCTACTGAGTATGCTGAAGCAATCTCTGAAAGGTTTTCCGTAGTAAGCCTGATAGCATCAGCATAAGCCTTTACAGAGCCGTTGAGACCACCGCCACTGGATGATGATGTTCCCACACCATAGGCAGAAACACCACCACTAGTATAGAGGTTTGCCACCTCGTTAGTCGTAGTGTTCGTAATCTTCAACGCCTTATTGGTTGCATCATACTCCATCTTTATATTGCCGATGGAGATATACTTTCCGCTAGGCACGATGATGCTTCCGTTAATATCGGCAGTACCATTAAACGAGTTACCCCAAAGTGTGCGAGCATTCGTGAGCTGGAGTGCCTTTTTCGCTGAACCGCTTGTAAAGTAGCCCTGCAAAGTAGTGATATTCGTCTTATTGGTGGATATGCCCGAAGCGTTTACCCCTTCTGCTTTTTTCGCTCTTGTTACCTCGTCAGATATAGACTTATTGATACCATTAACAATACCGCTAAGAGTGTCAGTCTGCGCAATATTGGCGAGGAAGCTCACCACCTCGTTCCACTTGTTGATAATTCCGTCCGCAGTCTCCTCGTCAGTAGTCATAAGGGCGTACCAATCATAGGCACTATCCCAATGAGTTACTTTCGCTGAGGTAATGCCATCCAATACAGACTTGTTGCTATGGGTATGCTTGGCTGATACAGCACCATCCCAAGCAGTTTGCTTTGCCGTTGTCGGGATTGAATAACCCGAAGCAAGGGTGATGGCAAACGTTCCGCTTGTAGTGATAGTCTTTGTTGCGCACGCCAGACCAGTAGGTAGGGTAAGAGACACAGAGGTAACAGTTCCCTTATTGGTGGTATAGCCCTTTGCGTCAATCTCCGCTTTGGTATAATAGCTTGCGAGAGACTGATGAGCAGTCAGATACCCAGCATCGTTGGTAAGCTGGCTTACCTTTGTGATGCGGTCAGTGATTTCTGTCCACTTGTGGGTGTGCGCACTAGGTGCGAACGTTGATGGCTTACCAGTGATGTTATTCCAGGAGAGATTCAGACCACCAAGCTCTGTGGCTATGTTGTCAATTCGGCTGCTGAGAGCCTTGATAGCATAGGCGTTCGGGATACTAGTCAAGTCTGCATCTGTATAGCTTCCCTCTAAAATTCTCGCATAACTGATTACGCTTGCATTCAATCCGCCACCGCCTGCGACACTACTTGCTCCGTATGCTGTGATACCGCCTGTGGCATAGAGATTACCATCAATCTTGATAGCCTTATTGGTTGCATCATACGTGATGCTGATACCGTGGAAAGTGATAGCACCCTCGAATGTAGCATCGCCCGATACGCCAAGTTTAGAGAATGGTGCGTTTGGCTTCAGCGACACAAGGTCAGCAACGCTCGTTCCTGCACTTCCTGCCTTCCAAGTCGGCTCAAAGAAGGTGAGGTATGCACCCAAGTTCTTTTCGCTGATGATGAAAGATGTAGGGTCAGCGTGAACCTTTCCGTCCACGTCCCACCAGATAGCCCCGTTGGCAAGGTAGCCAGAGCCATCGAAGCGGACGAGGGAGGTTGCAGGGGTAAGGCTTCCACTATTATAGTCCTTATCCACCATTTGTCCGCCCCACCACGTTGCAATGCTCTTCTTTCCTCTGTTCGGGTCTATCGCTCCGTTGATACCACTCTGAATGTTTCCATCTGCATCTCTCAGAGCAATGAGTGTTGTCATCACAAGACCACCGTCAATATCTGTAGTCTGACCGAGTGCATCCTTGATGTACTTGTAACCTGCAAGGTCAGTAATATTCTGCTTCAAGTCACCATATATCTTGCTAGTGATATATGCGTTCGCCAAACCTAATTTGTCATAGAATGCACTGTATGCTGACTGGAAGTTGGTAAACTTCGTTCCGACAGCAGATACGATGGTAGCCTTGCCTTTAGTATCAGCCGCATTATATCTCGCAGAAATATCTGAAAGATACTCGATGAGTTCTTTCTTGGCAGTAGTGAGTGTTGTGAAAGCAGTATTAAGGTTGGTGAGTTCTTTTGTACTCTTTAACACCTCTGCTCCCTTTACCTCAGTGTAAGACTTCTCGGCGGCTGCAAAAGCATCTTCAAGTCGCTTGGAATCCTGCGCCATAGCCGCAATCTCAGAAGGCTCTAGGTAGCCATCGGTAACATAGCTATCGAATGCCTTCTTGTTACCAGTGACGGTTTTTCCGAGGTTCGCAACATTCGTCTGTGCGGTCTGTGCCGCCTTCTGCGCTTTCTCCGCCGCTGCCTTGGCTGCGTTGGCAACGGTATCATCGGTATATTTAGAAGCCTTAATCCAGTCGGCAATGGCGAACTGAGAACCAGCCGCTTTGTTGGTCTGACAGCGCAATACCTCATTCTTGTAGGTACTGCCATCTGTAGGATAGGTAGCATTCACCCAAATATCGCCCAACTGATAAGGCGGAATAGGCTGAGCACTAAACACCTTCATTTTGCCATCTGCCGTTTCCTGAGCCTTGGCTGCGTCAGATAAAGCTTTGGCAATATCGGTATCTGTGATGACTGTCCACTTATAGGTGTTGCCATCCTTGGCAAAGCGGTATGCCTTGCCCGTCTTGTTGTCATAATAAAGGTCGCCCAAATGGGTATCTTTTTCCTTGTCTGTCGCCCAACTGCTGGCTGGCGCATTCTTCAAGGTAGGCACGCCCTCATAGAACCACGTCTCGATAGCCCCATCCACCTGATTCTGCAAGTCGGCAATGACCTGCGAGTTCTTGATGAGATTGTTCACCTGCTCCTCGGTCAAGCCCTTTGCTGAGTTCTCCTTAATATACTGAGACAGTTCCTTGCCATCCACGGTAGATTTGGCAGAAATCTTGCCTTTAACAGATACCTGCTTGGTTGCGTTGTCATACTTGATGTAGCTACTACCCTCATAGCCATTCTCCTTAGTAGGTCGGTCGCCCACATACATATCACCATAGACATTGAAAAACGCCTTGTTGGTCTGCTTGTTCACGCCATACTCCACGTATTCTTTGTTGGCAAAAGAGTAGCTATTTATACCGTGGTACAAGCTGACGGATGGCGAATAGGTATCTACCGCCGAGAAGATAAGGCAGTTCTGACGGTCAACATCGGTTCTGTTACCGCACTGCGACAACACATCACCTTTAGCAGGAACATCGCTTGCCGTAGCGCAATCGGTATCGGAGAGGTCGATGTAGTGATACTTCTTTCCTTCCAACTCTACAGGGTCTTCATCGCGACCGATTACCAATCGCCAATAGAAGTGATTACCCACCTTATGGTAAGTGCCCTTGCGAACATTGAATGATTCCGAGCGCACTTGGTCGCCAATAGCGAAGTCGTTATCTACCTCATCACCTTCCTGCTCTGCTAAGAAATAGCAACGATAAGCCTTCTGTGACACATTATTATATGTCACAGTAACCTCTTCCACCTTATGAGCCACAACACCTCCAGCAGGAGACAGAATCTCCTTACCGCCGATTGTAGATGTCTTCTTGATTACCAGCTCCTCGAATATAGCCTTCATTCTCACCTCAAGATAATCGGTGATGAGATGCGAACGACCTTCTGCATCGGGAGTCCACGAGCCTCCGTTCTCATTATTGAAGTTAGCGACAAGCAGACCACTTACAAGCTTCTGCACCTTCTCCCAAGTGATTGTGCCCTTTGCGGTATCATCGTTTATCTTTGAGATGAAGTGCTTGCTTCCCTCTGTTGCGACCTGATTCTTAACCTGTGTAGTTGTCAATCCTGCTCCAGTTCCTCCATTTCCGCTTTGGAGTGATGAAATCTGCTGCTGAATCTTCTGAATGGTTCCAACCTCCTTGTCCTCGCGAAGTGTTATGTCGTATGTCGGAATCTTGCCATCTTCTTCCTTGATCGTGAGCTGGTCGATAGAGATGATTCCTTCGATATTGAGGTCTGTATCATTGAAGTTCATCAGGTCGCCGGCCTTAAGCGTATCGTGGAGGCTCTTGATAACTCCGGTTTCGTCAGCCTGCGCCAGATCGTGCTGTCTTGCCATGAAAAGCTCATCAACCTTAGGCTGATAGACATATCTTGTGTAGTCATTCTTATCAAGGAGCGCAATGGCGTACTTAAGGAGCTTCAGTGATGCGGCTTTTACATACGAATCAGGAAGAGTGATGCCGGTAAGAACGAAATGGTCGCCATTCTTGATCGGGTAGTCCTTGTATGGGAACCACAGCTCAAGAGCATCATCCTTGCTCCTCTCAATAGTAAGTCTCCATCTACCATCAACCTTGGTTGAGGATGCCACTTTGAATGTTCGTCCGCCGCACATACCATCCTTCATAGAGATAGAGAAGTCATCATCCTTAAGGTCGTTGATATCGAAGTCGATAGCCTTATTGAGGTATATATCAACATTCTTTACTGTTTCGTTGTCACCAAACCTTCCGTCGTCATTAGGAGCAACACCCTCATCAATCTCATCCACACGCACGCCACCGATTTCCATTTCCTCGATAGTAGGGTAGATTTCAATAACTCCATTCGTCTTATCATCAGTATCAAAGAACTGCGATGCCGAACGGAGTCCAATCTCCTCTATATTGAGAGAATCGATGTATGGCCTATATGGATCAGTAGAGAATTTATGCAGTTTCCCGGTTGGATTCACATACTTCTTTTCCTGTTCGGTAAGAGAGTCGTAGAAATCACTCAGCGATACGTGAGGGAATCCAGGCAGCATAAGCCTGTTGATGGACATATTATTCGGAAGATTCTTTGCGTACTCCTTCATTGATGAAGGAACGGCCTTCTTATTGAGACCGGACGTAATGTACATCTTGGTGTTCCCTGCCTTAACCTGCGAAATGAATGCGTCGAGTTTCTCCTTTGATTCCTCGTCTCCGCTATCTACCTGTCCTCCCTTAAACTCGGAGTAGAACCTGCATTTGCCAGAGCTGCCAGACTGTGTTACATAACCGGTAATTGTAGTCTGAAAATCGAACGTTACCTGAAGGACCCATCCGTTAGACTGCTCCTGAGATTCACCGGAAACGACGTATTTTCTCTTATTCTTGAAATATGTCTCTATATAATCGAGGTCCAGTTCAAGTTCAACATTCGTGCTAGCTGTAACCACTTTCGTGATATTCGCCACGTACTTGACACCGAGGTCCGCATAGTAATGAGAAGGAAGATTCTTCTCCGAACCATAAGCTCTCAGTCTCGTAATGACACTCTGATCAGAATCTGCGTTCTGCACAATCTCGTAGAGTCCATTTCCGATACCATAAGAGAAGATATGCCCTGCCTCAATTCCTGTAGTACCGACATAGATGTTTCTTCCTCTGACTATGAAGTTTATGTCCCACTTCTCGTTCACAAGCGCAAGGGCCTGCCAACAGGTTTGTGAGTCCACTGTAATAGACATCGATTCGATGACGTTATCTTCGGTTTTCTCTCCATAAACCGACAACCACTCGCTTGCGAGGGCTCCACGCTGAACGGAACGGTCCTTGTTTCGGGAGTAAATCTTCCAAAGACCTGCACCAATCTGCTCGTCGAGGTTCGCCTGGATCCTGTCGAGCAAATCGTCCAAAGTCTGTACGAAGAATGGAAATTTCGGTAGGGAAGTGTAGTGAAGTTCGTTGTCGTTCAATACCACATCGAGGAATTCAGCTCTAGCAAGCTCATCCTGCAATGCGTTGAACTTCACGCTGTCATATACGAAGCCCTCTCCGTATGTGTCGGGTCTGGCCTGCTTATCCTTGCCCGGCTCGTAGTTGAGCTCAAAACGCTCGCCACGATAGACAATATAGTCGCCTATCTGAAAGTTGATAGGCACTTCATGCTTCAAATTGATAGTCACGAAGCACTCACCCATCCAAGAATCGGAGTATTCCAATCCATGAACGGTTATCTGCTCTCCGTTAACGTCTGTCAGCTTCGAGCCATCCTTATGATAAATATTCCAAGTACTCATGTGTCTGTGTTATCCTAAATTTGAAATCCTGCCCTGCGCATCCATAATTGGCTTGATGTCAGTAACAGGGTCGTTAATCTTGAAAGTAATAGAGAGGACTAGCAAGTCCTCGCTGCCTGGATATCTGTACAGGTCCGGATCAATGCTCTTCAGTCTCACATGCTGCCTTCCAACCCGGTTGAAGTCGCAGTACATTTTCATCATGCCAGACTTACGGAGATAGTCAATGAAAGCCTTACACTTCTCGTTTGCGCCGAAGGCATTACCCTTGAACAGGAACTTGACCTTGTTCTCGTATGCCGCCATATAGAGTCCATCCTTGCCAATATACTCGTCGTCACCATGCTCGTCGTGCCATTCCCTTTTTATGGGTTCCTTGACGGAATCGCATGGTTTGAACGGATTCTCGCTAACATACATACCGAAGTCGGCGATGGAGTCCTTCACCTCGTTCCCATCGCCTTCCTTCTGCATGTATATCCTGAAATAATCTTTCATACCTAAATCAACTATTTATAAATGCAAATATACAAAATAATACATAAATATGCAAGTAAGTATGTATAAAAATACATAAATTAACACGTACTTTCATAGGCTAGAATAAAAAGGGTATGAGAGTTACCCCATACCCTTAGTCGTTATTTCATCTTCAAAGACTTCGTTCCGTTGAGAACTCTGTTGAAGTTGTCATTGTACTCCGTAAAGATACTTTCGATTCTCTCGGCCGCATCCGCATTGCGTAACGTATTTTGAGCAATCGTATTAAGCTGAGACAACTGCGACTTCGCAATCTCACTCATCTCTGGATAGTACTTAGCCTGCTCTGCGCGGATAACAGAACAATCCAATCTAATAGCATTAAGATACGACAGACCAAGATCTGCTTCTTCTTCTGTTATTCCCTTCACAGAGTTTCTTGATGAAGAACTGCTATTATCTGACCATCCGTAAGTTTTCTTAAGGTAATCTCTCGTTGCCTCGATTTGCTTTGAGAGCTCATCTGTGCTGTTCTTTACGTCGGCATACTCGGCTCCTGTGTATTCTGAAATAACATTCCCGTTGGAATCCTTGATCTTATCACCATTCTCTGCGTACCCCTGAGTCTTCTTCAGAAGAGCCTTGATTTTGTCTCCATATATATTCTCAATCATGGAGTTCAAGATGGCGTTCTTTAATTTTCCTTCAAAGCCATCCACCAAGTCTTCATACCCATTGGCCATAGTTGACATTGCGTCGCCCCAGGAAGACACCAAGTCAGAGAACTTGTTACCGGTCAGTTTCTCTGTAAGAGCCTCAATTATGTCATCGGCCTTCTCGCCATACTGAATGAGCTTTTCCAGGTAATCTCTGAAATCTGAGTCCATGTTAGCCCAAAGACCAGTGTAATTCTTCTTAATCTTTGACAATGTATCAGCGTTCATGTTGAGCATGTCTTCCATTCCGTTGAACTGGACTCCGTACTTCGAAGAGATTTCTCCGGCAACATCACGCCAGTTCTGACCATTGTACTTATATGAACCCTTCCACATTCTATATTTGATAGAGTGGGAGCCAGCTGACGCACCGGCATTGAGCCTCTTCTGCGCGATAACCTTAGTCTGCTCAATCTCCGCCTTAAGCATTTCCTGGGCTTCCTTGGATGCCTCTGTAGCCTCTGTACCCCAATGGATATTCATATACTCAGTCTTCTTGGAGATGAGGGAATCCCAAATGGAGGTAAGGTTGTCGTACTCAGCCTTCGCCTTGTTGTAGCTGCTGTAGTCTGCACCGAAAGCCTTGATGAGGGAGCCGCCGATACTCAATGCTGCGGATGCGGCAGCTGCGTAAGGTCCTGCATTTTTGAGGAACCCGAAATGCTTCATCTCGCCAAGAGTGGCTACCGCTCCAGCTGTGCTTGCCGCCGAAGAGAATGCGCCTGATGCTCCACCAACAATTTGACCAAGGATAGAATCCTCTTCGCCCATAGCCTTAAACAGATTGATTACCGGGTCAAGAACAGTATTGAGTGCCTGCATCTTCGTCGCAAGTTCAGAGATTGCTTTAGACGAGTCGGCGTACGCTGACTGCTGATCATTCTTCAGACTAGCCTTTGTTCTTACGCCGCCTGCGATACCAAGTCTCGAAGCCTCCTCCTTGCTAACGAATATCTTCGCAGTATCATCCATACCGCCAAGGCGCTCATTTATGAACTTCCCGATAGCCTTACCGCGATTCACTCCTCCGAAGATGAAGCCGAACGGGTTTCTGCTGATTTGCTCATTTCTGAGCTTATCCAAGGCGTCCCTCAACTGCTTGATAGATTCTACAGACAGACCGGTAGTCATTGAGAACTGGTCTATCTTCTCAATCATCGAGTCGATAGTGGCGGAAGACACTCTGTCGAGGTCATCGAAGATAGCAACCCAGTCAGATTCCTGCTTGAACTGTTCAAACTGGAGCCTTGCTAAATTCTCGTTGTGAGTTTTTGAGGCTCCGGCCTTGGCTCTGTCTCTCATCTGCGGGTCTTCGATACCATTGATGAGTTCAACCTGTCTCTCGTATTTTCGGTTTTCATCCTCAATCTGCTGGGCGATGGTTGCATTCTTTTCAATCAGACTAGCCATCAGATCGATGGTCTCCTTCTTGATCTTGTTGTTCTCATCTTCCAGCTTCTTGCGGATATCATAAACACGGGTCTCTTCACCATACTTATCCTTGACATTTTCAAGACTCATATCCTTAACCTCATCCGTTGAGAGATTGAGTTTAGACTGAATATTGTCGTGCTTTACCGCAATGTCAAGCTGTTCCTCCAGGAACTTTTTGTAAGTGTCAAACTGAACAATTCCACCGAAAGCTATATTCTGAGCACCTTTCTTGTTTCCGGTCAGCTCGTATATTTTCTTATACGTCTCGTATTGCTCAGAGATAACATCAAGCTGTCTGTTGAGTGCATTCAGTTCGTCTCTGCGCTGGTCTTCGAGAAGTTTTCGGTTTTCAGTCTGAATACCTGCCTTCTCGTTTGCGGCGTAGTCCAATCTGTCCTTTGTTGACGCTGGGAGAGTCCGCAAGAGCTCTTTGATAGAAGTCTCGTAGTTGGTGTAGTCAGAGATAGGGAACCTCTTCTTGTCACCAAAGATAGACTCAAACTCTCCGTCGTTTGCAAGCTGACCAAGAGCACCTTCTCCATAAAGCTCCTTAAACTTCTTGATTTCAGCATACATCTTCTTGTATAAGTCGATGCGCTTCTTTAAATCTTCGAGAGCCTTATCCCTCTTCGCGCCTGTTGACTTGCGACCACCATTCTTATTGCTGGTATCAACCCAGTCGATTCCAAATTGCTCGCGGAAACCTTTCTTCAAATCGTTATAGTTCTGTAATGCAGCAGTATAAGCATCAAGGGTTGTTAACCCCTTATTTAGTTCCGACTTTGTTTCCTCGTACTCCTTTTTTGCGGAAGATACTTTATCGCTATAGTCTTGTCTAAACTTATACCTGCTATTACCAGCACCTTCGGCAATCTGCTTAGATAATTTATTTCTCCTATGATAGGCATAACCGTCACCGTCAGACATCTTAGTGTTGCTTCCGGCCTGCTTTACGAGGTCAGTCTCCTCGGTATCAAACACAAGGTGAATAACCGCCTCAAACCTGTCGGCGGCAAGCATCCTCTTTAGAGTATCTGATGCCTTCGGATAGTCCTTCTGAATTTGGGCGGCAGCATCCTTCATCATATTCGCAACTTGGGTTCTTTCGGCATCCGTTAACTCCTGATTGTTACGAATCTTGTCGCCAATCCACGGAAACGAAGTACTTACGGCGTTATCAAGAGCAGACTTGAACTTATCCTCGTAGAAGCCGGTCTCAACACCCATCGCATTAAGGACATCAGCTCTAAACTGGTCGGAAACATCCTGGTCCCATCCCTGCTTAGCAAAGAATGAGGAGAGAATCTGATTTGCCTGTCCTTGTAGCTTAGGATCCTTACTGATATCACCAAGCTCTTCCGTAATACGATTACGCATATTTTTGATTTCATCCTCGTATTTCACACTCCAAGCGTTAAATGCCGAGAAGTCTGCTTGCGTAGCGTTTATCATGTTGGTTTTAGCGGAAGCCTTTGCGTATTCCTCGGCGACTGATTTCGCTTTACTCAGGTCGTCGTCAAAGTCACTGTAAGTATCTTCGTTGGAAAGACGTTTCTTTGTTTCTTGCTCGACTTGTTTTAAAAGTTCAAGCTGTTCCTTGAGATACTTAAGTCTATCCTCATTCGATTTCTTTTCGAGAAGGCTCATTGTGAAAGCATTTTCCTTTTCAGGAGCAATCTCCTTCAGCTTTTCCTTATATGCGTCAATAAGGTTTTCTATCTCTTTCTCATCGCCGTCCTTAATGGCTTTATCCGCATCGTTATCGCGAAGGAACTCGCTAATCTTAGTGTATCTGTCTTTCAGTTCGTCAGCCGTAGTCTTCATGTCTTGCTTCAGCTGCTGATGCTTCTGCCAGTAGTATGCAAAGATTGCAGATCCGGCAGAGATAGCGATTCCAGGAAGACCGCCAAGAAAACCGATGATAGAACTAAATCCGGACTTCAAGCCTCCGAGAAGCAAACCTCCTGCTGCTCCCCATTTGCTAGGGCTAGCCAATCCCTTCAGAACTCCACCAAGGGAGATTCTGTTTACCTGCCCATCCTGCTTTGTGAGAGCCATACCTTGCTTGTACATCTCCTTGGTTATCTGTCCGGTAACATACAAGCGTCTTAGCTCAGCTTTTGTTATCGCATTTGCCTTTGCGAGTGCCTGGATATCCTGAATCCGAATCTGATTTTTATACTGAAGAATCTGTTTCTCCACGGGAGTTATTTTTTCTCCACGCAAAAGCTTGAGTTCAGCTTCTTTCGCAATATTTCCCTTTGAGTTCAGTATTCTTTTCCCGATTCCGCCCTCCAAGGTCTTAACTCCACGCATAAGAGCCGGCCCGGCGAATGCAGCGACCATAGCAGGACCCAAGACGTGAATCTGCTGCACGAGATTTGTAACAACATCAAGTATGCCCTTGAAGGTTCCACCTATAACATTCTTACCGTTAGCAAAGTCGGCAAGCATGATTTCCCAGGCATCCTTCAGTTTATTGTAGCGTCCGAGCAAAGTCTTACTCAGAACCTGCTGCATATTATAGAACTGACCACCTGCATCAGTCATCTGCCAGAAGATAGACTTTACGTCATCAAAGCTAACCTCTCGGTTTGAAATTCGGGTTTTAATCTCTGATGTTGAGACATTTCGACCCTCCTGCTTAGAGTAGAACTTTGATAACTTATCGAGCAGAGGAATACCTGCATAAGCAATCTGGCGGAGTTCCTTACCATCGAGCCAGCCACGAGCCTGAACCTGACCAAACGCCAATGCGATACGATCAAAGCTAACACCAAGACCGGAAGACATATCCGCAAGCCTCTTGGTTGTATCATAGAGCTGGTCGTACTCAACTCCATACGCAGCCAACTGCTTAACGTCTCGATTCAACTCAGAGAACGTAAATGGCGAATTAAGAGCGAGTTCCTTAATCTGGTTAAACATGGTGTTCGCATTCTGCATATCGCCAAGGATTGACTGGAGAGCAATATGCTGCTTCTCCATCTCACCACCAGTAGTGATGATGCTCATAGCGAACTGCTGTGCGCCGAACACAAGACCTCCCTGCAAGAAAAGTGACTTCAAATCCTGTACGGTTGAGTTCAACTTTCCTGCATGACTGTTAGCTTTCTCGAAGCCGCGAACCAGTTGAGATTGAATCTTAGCTCCTGAGTCAACGATTTCCTGCTGACGCTTCTGTTCAAGCTCAACACCTCTCTGAACCTCACGGTTTACCTTCGCTTGCTCTGAAGCAAGGTGGCTTATTGATCGAACTTCTCGTCCCGAACCAATACCGCCTATTTTTCCAAGGGATTCGGCATACTTGTCGCCGCGAAGTTTGGTAAGGTTTTCTTCCAAGAATCTAATCTTACCTATTGTCTCCTGTATCTTGGCATCAACTTTCGTAGTGTCAATATTAAGAGACTTAGCTTCCTGCCTCTTTCCCCACAGGTTTTGTAGAGCATATTTTAAGGATTGTATTCTATTCAGAGAGGCATCAATCTCTTTCTGCCTCTGCTTCGCATTATCCTTGAGCTGCTTGGAATACTCTTTCTCTGACTGCAACAACTCCTTGTTCTTTTGAATGAGTTTGTCCTTCAAATCAGACGGATTTACAGAATCGAGCCTAGAAGCTTCTTTTTGAAGTTCTTTCAGGCGATTTACGTATGCCTCTTGTGCGCTAATTTGATCTTTCTGAGAATCAATCGACCAATTTTTGTACGTTTCAATAATGCCTTTTCCGCTCTCTAATTTCGATAACAGTCTGTTATACTCTTCGAGCAACGGACCAGTTAGCGCCTTACCATTCATATTTCTACCGTCAACTCCAGGCGAAATGGAATGTAATTTTGATTGAGTCTCTCTTTGAATGGCAAGATTTTTTTCAAGCTCCTTATTAAGACCCTCTAAAGTCTGCTTGTATTCCTCCAGCTTTTTAGTTTCAGATGCTATTTTGTCGGAAAGAATCTTGTCGCCACCAAGCCCTTTGCTATACAGAACGGTTTCATTAAACTTATTCAGTGCATCAATATCACTGCGGAATTTAGCAACTACAGAGCTATTTTTCTCAAAAGCAGCTCTCTGGTTATTGAGATTTTGAATTGTACTTTCTATCTGCTTGCGGAAATTCTGCTGCCCGATAGCCGCACTATTCATATCTCTTTGGTCCTTCATTATGTCGTGCGCACGAGTCTTATACTCAGACAAATTTGCCAAAGCGTTTTTAAACTCCTGACCGGTCAGTCCTTTTCCGGATATGCTACGAATATCCTCTTTGATTCTCTCTATCTCAGAGCGTACAGATTCTAGCTTAGAGACATCCTGTCCTAAGCCTATACCTCTACTGGAGAGTGCATCTATATTCTTCAACAGGATCTCTATGTCTGCAAGAGCTTTCTTCTTCTGGTTCTCACCTGTTTGGATTGCGTTGAACTTATTGATTGCTCTCTCGTGCTCCCTTTCGAGTGCAATGACTTTTCCCTTCTCTCGCCCGTATGCCTGCGTTGCGGCGGCAGCTTTCGTCATTTCTACAGCAACATCGGAAAGAAGGTTCTTCATCTGCGCAGCATCGGTGAGGATTGATTTGTTTCCAGATGCCGCCTGTAATCTGGCAAGTATCTTGTCAAGCTCGGTAATACTTCCACCAAGCATGTTAGTATTGTAACCCTTCAAGGCTCCCTCTGCCATAAGGTCTCGCATCCTAGCGAGCTTTTCGGTTACTCTAGCTATGTCAGCTTCAACCTTTGCTGCTCCACCGGAAAAGGCAGAAAGAGGGTTCTCCTTTTTGAACTGATCAGTAATCTGCTTTACATCACGGAATGTCATTTGAAGAACCTTGGCATAATTCTGCAAAACCTTTGCGCTATCTACGCCGCCACCTCCGCCACCTTGTGCTTTATTCTGCAATCTGAAAAGCTGATTATTGATATTCTCAAGCATCAGCTCGGCTTCCCTAAGTTTCGAGGTATCAACATTAGGATTCAGTGAGCGCAGCTCTGAAATCTTACTGCGCTCTATATTTATTCTTTGAAGCATATCGAGATAGGAGAGAGCGTTTTTTACCGCTAACTGCAAATCTTTTGCATCATTGCTTTTATCGTTTTTCTTGAGTTTGGAAATCCTTCTGTTTATCTCATTGAGAACATCTGCAAACTCTTTGGCTTTTTCTGCTTGATCCTTAAATCCAGACTTTTTCGTTCCGAATCCCTGGAGGGCACGAAGAAGCGCGTTCGCAGCATCATCCCCGGTCTTAAGCTTGTCAATGATTTTCTGCAACTCCTTGGAAGTATTATCCTTGACACCAAGTTGGAACCACAAGTCACCTAAATTTCCACCTGCCATATCCTGAATATTTTAAAATTAGAGTTTATTGTTTAAGTAACCGACAAGATTTATTTTCTCGCCGACAAGACTTCCTTCTTTCTTCTTTTTCTCCATCCACCTGTCGTAGAGGTCATCCATCTCCTTCTTGGTGTGCTTCTTCGGACCACCTTCCTTCTTCGTCTTAGGATAGACGACAAGAGGCTGGTCTGCAACCATGAGGTCAATCTGTGCCGATGAATAGCCCCACCAGTAGTCGTAGGCTGCGATGAAGTACTTACGCTGAAAGAGGAAACCGAACTTCTCAGCTAGTGAGAAGGCTGCTCCCCAGCTGGTTCTGCTTGGATAGCTTTTGCTTCGCTCCTCGTCATCGTCATCATCACGTCCGTCATCCCGGTCGCTAATATGGTAGCCAGTGAGAATGCGTTCGATGGAATTTTTTTTTTAGAAACATCGAGAACTCTCAGAACCTCGGTCACATCCACATCCTTGATGTAGTAGAGCCAGCGCCAGTAGATCCAATAAAGGAATCGAATCTTCCAGATGTTGTTGAGGAGAATGCAGACGCAAATCTTGACGTTGCGCTTCCATTCGTTCTTCTCCTTTGCCCGGATATGGGAACACTTGCTCATTGTTCCCTTGCGAAGCCAGCCGAGCTTGTGCTTCTTTCCTCTGAACACGAACTCGGTAGGCTCGTCGTGCAGTACGCTGTCGAGTAACTCCTGTAAGTCCACTGAAGGCTGCTCTATTTTCTTTTCTTCTGCCATGATTGTATGCTATTAAATGAAGAAGGGCGGCACGGCTGTTGATTAGCCTGCCGCCCAACGGTTTGTTATCCTGAATCTAATTACCTAAAGAAGCCTTACACGTCGCCAGTTGTTGTGCCCTTAGTAAGCCAAGCGATACTGCGCTTACCTGCACCCTCGATAGAACCAGAGAACTTGAATGCAACCGGCTCTGTACCTGAGTTGTCCCACTGCAAGGTAGCGTAGAGAGCGATATTGGTGATAACCATGAGGTTCTCCTTCTCGTCGTCAACGATAACGATAGTGCCCTTGATCTTGAACTTCTTAGGCTCTACAGCGATACCTGTAAAGCCGGTAGTAGCGTCGAGGGTAGCGTCACCTGTACCCTTCAGAGTAACCTTGGTCAGCTCTGTGATAGCATCCTCGCCGAACATAATTGTCAGCAAGTCCTTTGCCTTTGAAGGAACAACGAACTCTACGTTGAAGTCGCCGAGCTCTGCGGTAGTTGCCCAGTCACCAGCCAGACCGATAACCTTGTAGTGGTTGATAGTTGGGTCATCCATAGTCGCCTTCAGCGAGTCAACGGTAACCGGAAGCTCAACCTCTGGGGTGATGTCAACTGTAGCCTTGCTCAAATCGGTAATAGCTTTTGAGTAGAGCAGAGTTTTAGGACCATTGAAAATGTCCTTCATCTTGTCAATAGTTGTCATAGCCATAATCTAAAATATTTTAAATTGTTATACCTGAATACTTATTTAGTACGTAACCTTCCCTGTATGATCGTCACGGAAAAACCTGCTCCATCGTCAGCCTGTATTGCTACGTTCGGTCTGGTAACGATAATGTTGTCTGTGGAAATCGGGAACCTTTCAAGGACTGCCTTGACTTTCTTATCCATTTCCGCAGGACTGAAACCATTAGGATTCGCCGAGGAGGTCTTATCTCTTACATACACCTCTATCTGAATAGTGGTAGTATAGTCGTTGTAGGAGCCATCATAGTTCATCTCGTTGTTCCTGATTGTGTACGGAGCACTTACGACGATGTAGCTACCTATTTTGGTATCCACGGCCTTAGGACGATTCCTAGGGTACACCTTGTCGCATATACCCTTTACGGCGTTTCCTAAGTCGAAATATATCTGCTTGATATCTACCATAGCTTACAGTTTGTTAAAAGTTGAACTATTGGCGTACACTACGCAGGCATCGAACATATCTGGAAGAGACTCGTATGTATTGTAAACTGTCTCGAAAATGCGGTTCTCCTTATCGAATACTGCATATTCAACAGGACATATCGCAACGAGCGCCCAGTCTTTCCCGGAAGATTTCACTTTTCCGATACGTCCGTAGATAAGGTTTGGACCCCACTGGTGACCGCCACCGACTGAACCGGTGTAGCCTTTGTTCTCTCCTCCGTCGTAGTAGAACGGGAGATTGTATTTCTCTCCTTCTGCCAGGGTTACTCGCGTTGGTGCTTTTTCACCCTTCGAGGCACGCACCATGTAAACGAGCTTTCCTTTGTAATACACTGCTGCATAGAACGAAGTATATGCGTTACCGGTGATATTGTAGAACGTCCTGTTCTCTTTGAAATAGTTGACGGTTCTGTGAGCAAGCTCCTGCATAATCGCAAGCATCTTATCATACGCCAGCTTTTCGACCCTTGGCTTAATCTGATGCTCGAACTGCGCTCCGAGAGACAGACGCTTTCCGCTAAAGTATTTCGCCATAATCTAAACCCTTGTTAAGTTCCAATACACGACGGTTCTGTTGTTATCCGGCTCGCAGTCCTTGACCATACCTACCTCGGTATTGTTGCCGACAGTGGAGTAGATGGTGTCGCCGTCAAGAGGACATCCGTCAGCATCCCATTCGTCATATCTGACCGGAATCGATGCCTTCCTCTTGTTCTGGTCGACGTTCTTGTCTCCCTCTGTAGTGGTATCGGTGTAACTGCGACCTTCGCCATAGTAGAGAATGATTTCCTTGTCCTCACCAACTGGAGCATCATCATCGGCGAACGGGTCATCAGGGTCGGCTTTTCCGACGACCTTCCTCACAATCTTGATGATGTGAGGATATCTTGGGTTTCTGATGTTTTCCTTTTCCATACGCCTTATTTGATGATGTGAGGGAGAGGTTCTCCCCAAGGAGAATAATTCGCCCTCTTTACTCCGTGGGAGGTCACCCGGAAGGTGGACTTCTTCTTGAGCATCGAATCAGGCTCCAGCTCTGCATAGATAGCGTTAGCCTCTGCCTTCATCTCGCTCCTGTCGTTGTCCGACATGTCATAGCCACCTCCCGAATGAGTCCATCCGTTATCGGAATCGGAGGTGTTGTTCACCTTGCTCGGACCAAGAACAAACCATTTCAGCATGTCGGCATAGGCAAGTCTCACCTTGTCCTTGTTGCAGGCTTCGAGGTCGATGCCATTTTCAAGCTCCCTGTCGTGCATGATGCCCAACAGAGCCTTCATCGGCATCTCGAACTTCACCTTATTAATAAGGTAGTCGTTCACAGTGTAAATGTTCATCTCCGAATCCATAGTCATACAATCTAGTTACGTTAATAGTTCCAAGACCGAAATTAATCAGTCTTGGTAATGTCCATAATGCAATGGTCTGGGAAGTCGATGAGAGCTGGGCAAGCAGAGAACATGATGTCTGTATGCCACTCCATGTACTTACCGTTAGGAACTACTGAGTTCATGAGCAGACCGAGACCATCGTTGGTTGTACCGAACAGGGTAGAGATAGCCTTGTTACCAGCATACTCAATCAACTTACGATCGAGACTGTCTGTGCGCTCGAACTCACAGGCATCACCGGCAGGACGGAGAACAACGATGTTGTCAGACCAACCCTGCTTGTACTCATCGGTTGTATGAGTAAGGTTACGTTCCTTCTCGGTAACAATCTCGATAGGAGATACTCCCTCGAAGTCAACGAATGCCTGGATGAACTGCTCTTTGCTGATAGGCATTGTCTTGGTAGAGGCAATGTAGTTCAGCTGACGGTAATTGGTAACGAGTTCGCGGACCTCTGCGTTCTTCAAGAATACATTATAGAATGTATTGCGAGTCATCTGCCAGACCAAAGCGCCATCGAAACCACCGCGGGTCTCGCGATACTTGGCTTCCTTCTCCTTCATGTAGGTAAGGATGGTAGCAGAAGGGTCAGCCCACTTCTTAGCACCGCCATTGATGAAGTTGTCACCGTATTCGATAGGGTCGATAGCCTTGTGCAATGGGGTAGAGATACCACGACCAATACCAGAGTAATCGATCTTACCGGTAGACATCAACTGAGCGGTCATAAAGTTCATTGTTGCATCAACTGAGTCGATACGGGTCTGAACCTCGTCACTCCAGTCTGCCAAGATATCGGCGTCGTTGCCGAACTCCTCAAACTGCTTGATGCGTGCATAACGCTCAACTGCGGTCTCAACATAACCAGGAGTGATGAAGTCAGGGATAGAAGCGGTGTACCACTTATGTCCGTTCTTGTCCATCTGATTAGAATCGCCGAGAGGAGCACGGAGGTCAGCCATAGGAGCTGCCTTCAGCTTGCGAGCCTTTACGTTGAATGTTGCCAAGCCATAGTTGTCGGTAGTTGTCAGGAACGAAGCGTTGTGTCCCTGTGTCTTGTACCAACCGTAGTTAGTGAAGAAGATTTCCTTTTTATCAAGGAAACTCTGCAAATATGCCGTGTTCTCCTGAGAACCGAAGAACTTGGCAAGTCGCGAATTATTAAAATCAAATTTTGCCATAATCCTGAATCAATCTTTAAGGTTAATAATTAGAGATGGAACCATCCGTTAACGCGACTCTTGTTGAGAGCCTTGATTGCAGGAGGGATTGGAGACATCCTGTCGATGTACATAACGGTGTCGTCGTTAGCAAGGAATGGGGTAAGCATATAGCGAGCACCATCCTCGAAATCGTCACCTGGAGTGAACAGGAAGTCGTAGTCGCACTGAGCATAACCGTTAGGGTTGGTTACCATAGGCTTCTGGGCGTCGCCAGCAGCTGCTGCCTCAACGAGTACCGCATCCTTTGCTACAACACCGAGTGTTGCTGACAAAGTAAGCTTCCATACGTCTGCGCCTGCCTCGGTTGTCTTCTCAACACCTGTAACCGTAACTGCTGTGCCTGTGCCATCGAGAGCGTCAGGAGCCACCATGATATTGTCTCCAATGAACGGAATATGCTTATAGCCATCACGTACAATAAGGAGAGTTGTGTCAGTAGCACCGGTCTTCTTTGCGCACTGATAAGACTTAAGAATCTTAACAGTTGCGCCTGCGTTGCCATAGATGCCAGGATCATACTCCAGGAAGTCACCGGCGTAAATCTTTGCAGGACCCTTGAAAGGGTTGAGCAACTTACCACCAGTTGTAGGAGTACGGAAAGCATCCTTTGCGGCGCCAATCAACTTGACGAATACATAGCGGATACCGCCGATTTCGCCACGAGCCTGGATGAGGGAACGACCTGGCAAGAAGCCGCTACCATTCATCCTTTCACTGTAATAAGGAGAAACTGTTCCCATAATCAATAAATAAATTTGTTATCCTGAATACTAATTTTTATTCGTCCTTAGGCTTGTGTCGAGATCTGATAGTTGCAACATCATCGAACTCGTGTTCATCTACGGTTCCGGTTCCTCCGGCTCCGCCACCTCCGCTTCGAGGCTTGGTGTCTGGATTGATACCCGCTTCCTTGAGGTCAGTATTGTAAAGAACCTCTGCCTTACCGACAAGATCCTTAATGTCTGCTTCACCATCAGGAATCTCAAGCTTATCCAAAGCTGTCTTAACGAAAAACGAATTCAAAGGAATATTGGCTTTCTCAAACTTAGCCTTAAGACCTTCCTTAATGGAGTTCACCAACGCCTTCTTTGCGTCAGCTGCTTCCTTCTGCTCTCGCGCCTCACGCTCCTTCTTGACTTCACCAATGAGCTTTTTTGCCCACTCAGGCATATCCTCTTCGTTAGGAATTTCGTCTTTTTCCGGCTCTTCCTCGTCAAGCTCAGCTTCCTTTGCCTTCTGACGTTCTTTCGCCTTCTTCTTGTATTCCTTAACCTGCTGAGAAACGTCAGAATGGAGATTGCCGTCCATGCGTTTCAAGCGATTTGTAACCTTGGTTACCAACTTGGCGTTTGCAGCTTCGTCTTCACCAAAATCTTCGAGTACATCATCAAGTTCTTCATTGATGGTTTTCTCGCTAATTGTCAACTTGGTACTACCGAGTTCCCTGTTGACCAATGCTAAGAGTTCTTCTCTTGTCATGTTGTTGTTTTATTAAAAATGTTATCCTGGAAGTGGTTCTTCCACTCCGAAAGTGTATAAATATACGTTTTAATACCGCAAATATACGAATAAATATACAATAATACAAAAATATTCTGTATTTTTGCTTATAAAATTGTATTTTTATGCAGAAAGATATTTATTCAGGATTAAAATTGGATAACGGAGAGCCCGTATATACGCAAGAGTATATCCAGTCTCTACGAGACACTGATAAGAAGCATCCCGACAAGCTGAAGATTATAGCTCAGCGTGGCGGACAGGAGCGTATGCTGTCTATAGACGCTGATATTAAGATAGTTGGAGGCTCGCGAGGCGGATCCAAGTCCTTCTCTTCACTCATGGAAGTTCTGAAGGATATCAAGAACCCTGACTTCCATGCGACCATCCTGCGAAACGAGAAAGATGACTTGCAATCGCTGGTAACCGACTCTTATAAACTTTTCTCCCAATTTGGAACTTACAATAAGTCTCAAAACGATATGACCTGGAACTTCAATAACGGAGGATGGCTTAAGTTTTCGTACTACGCAGGAGCCTATCAGGATTTCAAGACGCGATTCCAGGGACGACAGTATGCGTACGTTTGTATCGATGAGGGTACTCAGTGCCCATACAAGAAGTTCAAGTATCTCTTGACCAACAACCGAAATGCAGCTCATATACGAAACCGCTTCTGGATTACATGTAACCCTGACCCCGAATCTTGGGTACGAAAGTTCATCGACTGGTGGGTTGACGAAAACGGTTACATCATACCGGAGCGAGACGGAGTTATCCGCTACTGCTTCATGGATGGTGATACTCCGGACTCAATCTACTGGGGCGACACAAGAGAAGAGGTATACGAGCAGTGCAAGGGCATCATCGATAGTCTTTGGAAGGACAGCTACGAAGAGCTTGGATACACGAAACTCGAAATGTTCATCAAGTCAGCAACGTTTATCCGTGCCGACGTATCAGAGAACATTAAGCTTATCTCTACAGATGCATCATATATCGCCAACCTTGCCCAGCAGGACGAGGAACAGCGTATGCGAGACCTTGAAGCCAACTGGAATTGGAAAGCTGCCGGAGATGACATGATCAAGATGGAAGACCTTGAAGAAATATTCGATAACTCAGAACAGACAGGAGACGGAAAGCGCAGAGCTTCTGCCGATGTTGCATTCACGGGCGGCGATAACTTCGTGATGTGGCTTTGGGAAGGATGGCATTGCAAGGATTTGGTTGTGCTGAGGCTGGACCCTAAGACCCTTGTTTCGGTAGTTGAGTCCAAGCTGAGAGAGTGGGGTGTGCAGGAATGCAACTTTACTTACGATATGCAGGGTATAGGTCAGTATTTCAAGGGATTCTTCAAGGATGCTGTCCCATTCAATAACCAGGCAGCTCCTATTCCACAGAGTCATCAAGAAGAAGAGGGTATCAAATACCTATACAAGGACTTGAAGTCTCAGTGCGCATGGCTATTCTACAAGATGATAAAAGAGAAGCAGATTTCCATCGACTCGTCCCTGCTCGAAAGAAAGTATTCTGGAAACGGATTCGATAAGGTCCCTCTCAGACAGATTCTTCAGAAGGAGCGAAAGATGCTTCGGCGCGACGAGAACAGCGACGATAGGGGATTCAAGCTATTACCTAAGAAGATTGCCAAGAAATATGTCGGGCACTCGCCTGACTTCTTTGAGTCTTGGTTCTACGTAATGATATTCAGTTTAACAAAAAAGAAACATAAAAAGGTAAAAGGATTATGGAGAATTTAAATTTTAGAGAAATACTCGTAAAGAAGCCATTCTACGAGCTTAAGCCTGACGGATACATGAGTCATGGCACTTTCTCCGACAAGGTTGGTGATAGGAGTATGCAAAATATGCCTTACGACCCTTGTGTATGGAGAGTAAAAACCCAGTCCGACTTCCTTCGTGAGTACTTCACAAGCGGACACAGAATCTGGGACAAGAATGCGTATCCGGATATAATCAAGGAGAATCCTGATTGGGACCCGGAAGATCCTTCTACCGGCAATCATTATTACTTGCAGCCTATTACAAGATGCGCATTTGCTTTCCAACAGGTTATCGCAACAAAACATACCTTACACCTAACCGGAAACGACATTCAGTTCGAGCTTGCAGACAGCACAGATGAGCTTGAAAAGGAAGAGGAATCCCAGAAGAACCTCAATGTCTTCAAGAAGGGATGGCTTATGCACAACATGGAGATTGCGTTCTTTGAAGCGGTAAGCTCTTACATGATTGTTGCTGAAACCGCCGCAGTCGGCTATATCGACAAAGGAAAGTTCGGAGTTAAGGTTCTGTCATTCAAGAATGGAGACTACCTCTACCCGCATTACGATTCAATAACTGGAGAACTCTCTGTATTCGCCCGTAAGTATTACGACTTGGATGAAGATGGAAACGCTCAGATCGAGTGGGTTGAGGTATGGGATGATACCTATTATTACAGATTCAGGAACGATGTCGGGAACAAGAGCGTAACGAAGAAGGCGGTGAATCTCATTAAGGGATTGTTCGGAATGAACGGATATGCTCTTGTTGAGAAGAAAGAACATCACTTCAATTCAATACCTGTTGCATATATCCGAAATGACGAGGGACCATGTTGGTCTAACGTTCAGAAAAACATTGAAGATTACGAGGAGGCATTCTCGTACCTATGCGAGAATAACAAAGCGTATGCTTTTCCTGTATTCTACGTAAAGGGTGACGGTGAGGAGATTACCATTTCGGGCGACGATATGACTGGAGCCGCAAAGGTTATCGCTATGAACAACAAGGATAACGATGCAGGATTCCTCAATGGAACCGATGCATCAGAAGCTTTTGCGACCCAGCTCAACAAGTCGTATGACCTCATCTATGAGCTGTCATTTACTGTAAAGCCTCCTGAGCTGAAGTCAGGAGACCTCCCTGGTGTAGCTATCAAGCTTCTCTATTCTCCTGCATTAGAGGTAGCCATGAATGATTCTCAGAAGTTGCAGCCATTCCTAGACAAACTGGTCGAAATTGCCAAGTTCGGAATCGGACACGAAAACAACGCGACGGCTTCTATTGTTGGTCTCGATATCAATGCATGGATAGAGCCTTATACTCATCAGAATAAAACTGAACTTCTTACAAATCTTGCAACTGCCGTTCAGAATGGATTCCTCTCGAAGCAGACTGCATCAGAGCGTTGCCCAGACTTCCCTAAGAATGCCGAATGGGAGCGCATCTTACGAGAAAAGAAGGAAGAGGATCAGCAGGACCTCCTCATGGATATTCAGCGTGCGGATAACGAAACTCAGAATGCCATCGAGGAGCAGAAGGCTACGGCGAATATTCAGAACGGAGGAAGCGGAAACGTACGTACTGGCCGTGGAGCTGGGCGCCCAAATAAGTCTGGGACTAAATGGGATGAGAACCGGAACGCCCCAGGGGAGAACAACTGGCAGCACTACAACCAAACCCATTAATAGCCTATGGATGAGTTAAAACGTTCCGTCGATTACAGCAGGAAGCGCTTGCAGGCAATCCGAAACTGCGAGAGCCACATATCAGATATTCTCTGGAAATCGACACAAAAGGTAATTACCGCAAGTAAGCGATACAGAGGTGCGGGCAGGCTCACAAACGAGTCGGCCCTGCTCTCTTACGCCAAGAATGTTACTGCTGAGGCCGAGGAGAGCATCAACAGCTACATCTCTGCTTACTCCAAGGCTTCATGCAAGATTCTAGGGATTGACAGCGAGAACATCGAATCGTTTCTCGTCAGCGACATCTACGGAAAGACGACATCCGAAAGAAACGCCGTCTATCTCGGAAACTTTGCTGAAGATATTGTAAGGATGATCAAGGCAGGAACCTTGATGGGATATTCAGACCAGCAGCTCCTGTCTTCCATCCGCACAGGCTATAAAGACCCATATCACACATCAGTCATCACCAAGGCGAAGAGAAAGGATATCAACATCGATGTTCCTTCTTACGGAAAGGGCTACTACAAGAACGCCTATCAGAATATCGTAAGAAATGCTTCTCAAGTGATTGCTTTGGCGTGGGGACAGGCAGAGCAGGAGTATGGACAGGAGAGTGGAGCTATCGGCTACTTTGTTCACAGAGGTTCATCATTCCCCTGCGAGGCTTGTGATAGCCTTGTTGGATATATTCACAAGATAGGAACAATGGTAATTCCCCAACACGTAAATTGTGTCTGTCGTGCCGAGTTTGTTTATAAAAAATAAGTAGTATGATAAATTCTGAATTAAATTTTACTTTAGAAGAGATTCTTCCGAAGTTCCAGAAAGACTTCCAGGAGAAGATAAAGCACTCTGTAGAGCTGCTGAGAAAGGCGGAGAAGCTTGCACTGGCATACTCGCCTAACGAAGGCTTCTATCTATCGTTCAGTTCAGGCAAGGATAGTCAGTGTCTTTATCACATTGCCAAGATTGCAGGCGTGAAGTTCAAGGCCCACATGGGGCTTACGTCCGTCGATCCACCAGAAGTAATCAAGTTCTGCCGCAAGCACTATCCTGACGTAGATATGATAAAGCCGAAAATCAGCATCTACAACCAGGCCCGTAAGGAAGGCATGCTCCCGACAAGACTGATAAGATGGTGTTGCAGGGTCTATAAAGAAGGTATCGGCGCAGGCAATGTTGTCCTCATCGGAATCCGTCACGCAGAAAGCAGACAGCGTTCGGGTAGGAGTGAGGTCGAGATTACCAACCATAAGTACAGCGGCTCTCTTGAAGGTCTTGACGAGTTCCGTGATAAAAGGAACAGTCAGAAGCGTGGCCGTCCAACCCGGTGGGGCATCCACGAGATTAACATCACCAATGCCAGTGATGAGCGTACCATCGGCTGCATCAGAGGCTACGAATCGCTCTTAATCTCTCCAATCATAGAGTGGACAGATGATGATGTATGGCTATTCTTGAACACACTCGGTATTAAGCATTGCAAGCTGTACGACGAGGGCTACTATAGGATTGGCTGCCTGTGCTGCCCTATGCATAACTATAAGCAGAAACTCGCCGACTGCAAACGCTATCCGCATATCTACAATAGCTGGATTAAGGCCATCAAGGATATCCAAGCTAGCGGAAGGATGATAGACGAAGGATTGTCGCCAGAAGAGGTGTTCGACTATTGGATATACGGCAAGTCTATCAATGTATGGAGAGAACACCGCAGGCAGCAAATGTTGAACTTTTAAATATCAAGATTATGATTGAAGAAACAAAAGGATACACGTTATCCGTCGATACGTACAAGAAGGCGAAGGCTCTCAAGATGAAGGACCCTCGCTATTACATCTACGCCAGTCTCCGTGGCTCAGGAATGCCTATCCGTGACAGTTGGGCCATCGCATTCCAGGGCGAGGGACTCAACTGGGAGAAATCCTTCCTCGAAAACGAGATGAACTTGCTTGAAGCCCAAGAGTCCGTTCAGAAGAGAATCGCAGAGGTGCAGGGTAAGAAAGCGACGAACGAGAATAGCGACGAACTTACACAGGAGGAGCTTATTAAGGCTACATCAAAGGAAGAGATTCTGAGAAACCTCGTTATCGCTCAGCGAAAGCAGAAATTTGGCTCTCCAGAGTGGCAAAAGACGACAGCCATGATAGCAGACTATTCTAAGATTAAGCAGGACGAGATTGATACGGAAAACAATGTGGTCCATTACTACATTCCTCTATCAATGCCTAGATGCTGCGAGGACTGCATTATCTTCAAAAATGGTCAGGCGACATTCCAAAAGAAGAAGAAATAGTTAAATTCGTGTTAAAGTAACTTTGTTTTACTAGAATTTCTGCAAAACCAAGTACCTTTGCAGGCAGATATACGTTCACAGATTCGTTCTGCTGTTCGTAATTCTGTTTAATTGGTTACGAGGGGTGGTGTCTTCACTGATACCACCCCTCACTTTTATATTATGAAAGTAGAAGAAAAATATAAACTCAATCAGGGATACTTCTCTCCGGTGATGAGTTCAAGCACAATTCGCACCTGATCTTCAAGCATATCGTCATTAAACGTAGGCAGAACGCCGTATGATGGCAGTTTTTTCGTCTCTGCGGCCTCCAAAATGAACTGGAGTGCCTGTACTAGGGAAGTATGGTCTTGAACGACCTCAAGCAACTTATCGCTCATCCTTGCCTCCTTCCTTCTTAATCTGCTCTGCCATCTCAAGAATAGTCTCGGCGTGCTTGTCTCGGTCGATGACTTCCTGCACGGCCTCATCGCTTTCCTTGCGAAGCTGCTCTTCAGTCTTGCCCTTGTCGGCAGCAGCATTCAGTCTCGCAGACTCACGGGCAAGGTACTCGTCACGAAGCTTCAACTTACCTTCCGTGTATTCTGCATCGCCAGGCAACGATGTATCCGCATACATAAGTTGGGCAAATTCCTCGATGATATTTCCATCGTCCTTGGAGAACTCGTAATGGTCTCCTACGGCCACAGGAACACATTCATTGAGTGCAGCGTACATTGATGTACCGATAGAGTACTCGATTCCCCATGTGCCGGCAATGTTAGCAATCTTGATGAAAGGCAGCGAGCCTCTCTGTAAATGCTTCTTGATATCAGCAGGGATATCCTCTCTGAGTGAAGCAACTTCTTTCTTAGACAAGCTCTTGCTGAACTTCAGCACGGTGAAGTGTCTTGTCTTGATAGTTTTTCCAAATGGTAATGCCATGATAACAATATTTTAAAGTTCAACTTTTATTTCCTTATACTCGAAATCTGTGCAAGCATAATCATCTCCCGAAACGTCTCTCCAGAAGCGTTCTTCTTTACACGTCCCGTTATCAAAGAAGAAACAATCCTTGCAAGTGTAATCAGTCTGTTCCATGCTCCTTACGTTTTTGATATTCCATCAATGTCAAGATACAATAGTTAGCGCAGTCAAGAAGAACATCTTCCAATGTCTCGTTAGCAACTTGCGCTTCATTATCCTTCAACGTCTTGATACGATTCACTTTCTCGCGTATCTTTCCGTAGCCGTAGTTGATACCAAGCTCATCATACATCTCAGAAAAGGCATTTCCGTAGTCGTGATTCTTCTTGATATAGGTTTCTTGCATCTCCCCCGTAATTCTATTAAAGAGCATGACATCTTGCGACATGTCGCGCACTCCGTTCAGTTTGTTTACGGTTTCTTCTGAAAGACTGTTTGTCCACTTACGCAAATTGATGATTTCTTCCATAGACAACCATTTTTTCCTGTTTCTGTAATAATTCGGTTAAATTCCTCTATACCAAAACAGAATCTTGGGGTAGCCCACTGTTCCTCCAATTTACCAAAAATCGTATTGTGACTATTTCCCATCACAAAAAACTCACGTACCGTCTCGATTGCAACAATGTTATCTTTTATGTCAACTATCTTGAACAAGACCGGAAGATCCACTTTGTCTTTAAGCAGAACACCGAATCCACCAGATGCTATAGAATGCAAAATCCATCCTCTCTCATCCTTTTCCTTTTTTTCACACAAAGTGAATACAAGACCTACCTTAATATCTTCTTTCTTAATCATAAGCTATTTCTTTTTACTATTCAAATAAAATGCTCTAAGAGCCATAACCTCTGATGGGTTGTGATAAAGGATAATACAGAAATCACCATGTTCTTCTGTGTGAACCTTTCGTAAACCACATTCCTTGATAAATCCATCCTCACCAATATAAGGATTAAGGATCTCGCGAACCGCACTAGTATGACTTGGTTGAACAACTATAACGCCACCAGTTTTCCGAAGTTCTTCTAGCTTCTCCCACTGAGCTTCGATATTTTCGTCTCCGTAGAATAAATCATAGCCATGAGGCTCTGTAATTTCTCTATCAATGCCCATTCCCAAAGGAAGGTCAATTACTATAATCGGTTTCATAAGCTATTCCTCCTTGTCTTCTTTAAGTTCAACGAAATCACCGATACCCAGACGAGCCTTGTTGATGCAAGACGCACTCCAACCAATCAAGTAGGCAGAAGGTTCGCCGCCGTGTTCCATGCCAGTATGATCCTCGATGGCATCGCAGACGTGAGAAGCTTCATGGCAGCAGTAGTTCATCGACATAACCTTCTGACACGGAAACGAGACAAGAACGCCACGTCTTCTGTCGCTCTTCCTGACAGCATCGGAATACGTAACGCCGCCGTAATCACTATCGGGAGCTTTGCACTTGTCAAAACATGAATCTATCAGTTCTTTCAAGTCTTTACCGATGTGTACCCAAAGTTTCAAAGGGTAGATTCCGTTTTCGTATTCGTAATATCCTTTCTTCTTCATATTCTCAACTATTTCTTGTTATACTTGTGCCCGCAGTGGAACATATTGCAGACATTGCATCTATAGACGGTCATTCCCTGCTCAATGAGCTTCGGATGCGTCTTAAGAAACTCCCAGGCATCATCCTCAGTCTCGTATGCGACCTTCGCTTTCCAGGAATGAACCTTCTTAGTCCAATGCTCCGGGTCCGGCTTGAACGGAGGTATTTTATTAGGATTGTGATGTCTTCTCATATCTGCCATCTAAATCCATTTTGATCCTCGTGCTCCTCAAACTTTTTGCGTATCTGTTCAAACCAGAATACTCGAAAATCGTCATCGGAAGCCTTTCACATCTTCTTCAGCCATTCATGATTAAGGCGTTCAATGGTTTTCCGGATTCTGTCGCCGTAGAGGATTTCGAGCAGAAGTTCGTCTAAGCCTTCACCGCGTTCAACATCAAGGGTGAACTCACCACTGATATTTCCATACCTGTAAGAAGACATTCTATAGCCGGATTCAGCAGCCTTATCTACATACTTCTTAATAGATCCAGATACCTCCTCTTCGTTGGAGTCCGCAGGTAGCAGCCATATTGTTGACTCTGGCGAAACAACAGCAGGAAGCTGACAGTCGCCTATAAAAAACTCAAAATTACGTTCTTCTCCCATAATCTACAAACATTTGAATGAAACACTGTTTAACGTCCTGTTCTCCGGGATCTCCCTCTCGTCTGCCCGGGAATTATGTCCGAAGGCATGTCCCACCGCCCTGCGGCCACCGGTATCGTTAATCATCAGGCTGAATGAAGCTCTCAGGCTGCTTGATATCCTCCTCACCACGCAATTTGTTCTTCACGTCATTGATGAGAAGCTCCTGCTTCAGGTCAATCATCTGCGCACCGTACACCAGATACGTCATTCCGCCCTGTGACCTCTTCTTGAAGAAGCCGTACTTGTCGCTCATATCACGCCCGAACTTCTGAATCGTAGGGATATCCTTCTCCTCGACATCGTTAGCCTTGCAGAACTCGACGAACCTCTCGTACATCTCCTTGGCAAGCATGCACTCCGAAATCTCGCCCCTCGCCTCCCGACTGCACCTCATATCATACGCCCTTATCCAGGCATATATAGGATTGCTTCCTAGAAGAGAGATGAGCAGCTGCCTCCTGCTTCCCTCAGCTGCCGGGAACCTGTACTTCCTGCTCCTCAGCTCCATCGCGCCACGGAATATCCAGTTGAACACTCCGCTCAGCTCCTCACGGATGATCTTGCTCGCCAGCTCCGGGTCCTGCCTCTCCTTTGGTATGGTCACGTCGAAGCTCACGTACTGCAAGCGTCTGATGAATCCGAGCGACGCATCGTCTGGGAACGGAAGTTCATTGAGGTTGAAGATGAGGTAGGGGATTGAGTTCCCCTCCAGGATATCCCTGCCGAGCTTTCTCATCGGGACAGGCTCGCCACTCACGAGTCTCTTGAACATTCCGGTATTCTTCCTTCCGAACTTCTTCGGGTCGGAATCGGAAGACCAGTTAAAGATGGCGTTCCGGATGGGATACCTTCCCCTCATTCCCTCGTCACCGTCGGCAGTTAGATCGGAGTAGTCCATCTTGCTTATCCTGTCCTTGCCGAATATGTTGCAGGCAACGTCGAAGATGACACTCTTTCCGTTGGCTCCCGTACCTATAAGGAGAAGACAGAGCTCAATCTTCGATGACTCCTTCCCCTCGTACGGATTGTATGCAGTACCTCTCTGTATGAGACCGAGGCCGAGGAACATCTGGAGGATCATCCTCGACGTCCTGTCCGGAAGGACCTCCTTGATGAAGTTCATCCACCTGTCACACTTCGCCTTCGGATTGTAGTCGTATGGGTGGTAGTATGTGACATGGTACTCGGGAGAGAACGGCATCACGTTCGGATACTTCAGCCCGCTTCCGAAGTCAACCACTCCGTTGGCGAATGCAACGATATCGAAGGTAGGTCTCAGTATGTTGTAGCACTCTATCACCTCCATGAACGACTTGTTCATCACCGTACTTATGCCTAGCATCGGAGCCATGGCCAGGTCGAGGAGCAACAGCTGGTAAGCCTGCTCCAGTACGATCTTTGGAACTGCTTCGTATATCTTGCCGTTGAACATGTAGTACGAACCACCATAGTACTTCACGGGAGCCTTCTTCGCCAGACGTCTCATTGACCTGATGAAAGAAGACTTCAGCTTGTTGTACTTCTCAGAGTTCGCCTTACCCCAGTCCTGACAACGGAGCTCTTCGAAACCGTACTCGTCATGTCTCGAGAGGTCAAGCAGCTGAGCGTGCAATGTGTCTATAGCAATACCATTTTCCATTTATGTACAATAATAATATTAATTTTCCGTTATTGTGTAGGATTACCCCCGATAAACAGGGACTTTCTGACGGATAACACGTGTCAGCCCGTCCTTACAACATGTCGACTATAAAATATCGACAATACAAAGATAAGGAAAATATCCTGAATATACGCTAAAATACTAGTATATAAAGGGTATAAATATACATTATAGGTATACATTAAATGAAGAATAGGTATACATTTATGGTTTTGCTCACCAATATGGGAGTTAATGTTGCCAAATGTTAAAAATAGGTAAGTGCATGAATATGCATAAATATACTTTCTGAAGACGAAGTAAGTTTAATTTACAAGAAGGTTGAAAAATCGGAAGAAAAAATTTTTAGAAGAGGTGACTACCGCGCTGATTTATAGCTATAAAAGGGGGTGTGGGGTCTATAATAAAAATAATGTACAAATAATGTTGGTTTACACTATATAAACTAACGTGAAACACTCATTTTTACACTTTTTAACATTGTTGGTTTATATTATAAACTAACTTTTGTAACCACTTAAATATCAGTAACTTATAATGTATTTTAATTCATTCTTTTTACATAAATATACGCCGTGAAACATTTCTGTTTGATGTAGTGTACCTAAGTAAAAGAACACGACACGATTTTCTAACTGGTTAAATGTTAAAATATTAACATTTGCCGTCTATTTAATTGCGTATATGTAGTTATATATGCAATTTTCTTTATTTGGGCGCAAAGTGTTAAAACCTATAATATACTATATATCAGCTTATTACGTATCTTTCGTATATTAACATTTAACATAAAAAACTTGCAAATATCGAAAAAAAGTAGTATCTTTGCAGTAGAAAAAAAGAGATAGAAACACTATCTTATAAGTAACATTTAAACAAATTTAGGTATGAAAGATTTAGAAACAAAAGGTGCTCAAGGTTATGAGCACGTAAGCACAAAGGTTGCTAGTTATGTAAGCGAGTGCAAGAAAAGTGCAGTATTAGCACAGAGTTTGGACGTACTTAATAGCTATCGCAAAAAGTTATTAAGTGAGTGCAGCGACAAAGAAGTAGTAGAGGCTAAAAAAGCCCTTGACTCTGCACGTGCTAACTATAATAAGTTAGCTACAAAGTACGTACTTTCAGATAGTGCATATTGCAATCTGCAAACAGAATGTGTTCGCACCGCCGTTAGTGAGTTTTCACGCACTCACAATTTGCCTAATTTTTTTACTTGGTTTGATAATAACGGCAAAGATAAGCAAACTAGTATTATAGATAGTTTGCAGCGTTTAGGTAGTAAATTATCAGATTTACACCACAAATTTGTAGGCGGTGCAAAGGTAGCTAAGAAAAAGTCTGAGACTATCACGGATTTACAGAAGCAAATTGCAGATTTACAGGCAAAGTTAGCAGCAGCGCAAAAGTAAGTAAACTTGATAGGTAGCGAAAAACTACCTATCTTTTACCCCTTACATTTTCCCCACTGACTATCTAGCAGGTAGCCAGTGGGAAATTTTACTCCAGGTTTTTCAACTTGGAGCGGGTCACTGTATCCTTATTTTTCCCACACGATTTTGGAAACCTTGTCGTGGTGTGTGGGCTTAACCTTAGAGAGAGAATTTATTCTCCCTCAGGGGACTAATTGCCAAAATCCAAGTGAAGTATCTCAGTAAATCGAGAGTGCGAGAGGCACACCGAGATGGGAGAGAGTAACGTGTTACTCAGAGACATCCATCCGAGAGATACGCAAAAATTCCTGGCGTGAGCGTCGAATGAGATGAGACGGCACGACGGCTAGGGAATTTGTATCATCTAGCGAGATGAGAGTTTTAGAAAGAAATCATAATTCATATTCTATATGGTGTTGTGAGCCGTGCGGAGTGGTTATCCGTGAAATCACCGTGGATAATGTAGCTATATTCCACGTGAGGTATATCCGAAAAAAAGAGAGCTATCTGAAATGTGTTGTCAGTTGGCACAGGTAACGTAATAGTTTGCAGCGATAGAAACTGACTGGATGCAGTCCATAATAACTGTAGGGTGTGAGCCACGTAGTTAAGACGATAAAGATAAAACGTGGTGCAAAGATGCACATCCTGGCTAACGGGGCGGTGAGAGATCACCGCTCTACAATTATGAACCATTTAAAAATTAGAATTATGAAAAAGATATTCACGTATTATCAGACAAACAAGGTTAACATTCTTGGTGGTTACATGACATACGCCACATTATCAGAGGCTTTTGATGCTCTTAATCCTGAGCGTGGCGTGAACACTATCACCGCCGTTACTATGGTAAACGCGGAGTGGTGGAACGGCAAACGCACCGGTTATTTGTGTGAGGTTTTGTCTAAGGGTGTAATTTACAGAGCCTAAAATCTCCCTACGCTTGTAGGGAACTACAAACCATTTAAAAATTTTAGAATTATGAGTACGCTACATTTAGATTGCAGAAGTCAGGGAATGATGGAGAGTATCATTGCTGACAGACAGGAGAGATATTCTCACGTCGAATTTATCTCATGGAATAACAACACGCTTGTGTTAGCTTACATTCCGTGATGCCTAAAATCCGTAGCCAGTACGATAATTGTCGTGTGTGGCTACGGAACAATTACCAAAACATTTTAGAATTATGAAAGCAAGACAGATTATTTATTCAAGTACGATAATTGTGCTTGGATTTGTTCAGAGCGTTCCTGCTCTGTTGTGTTTAGCAAGTACGAATATTATCGTGATTCTGCTTGGAATATTCTATAGCATTCTGCTTGGGATATTCTGGAGCAGTACGATAATTGGAAGGTGGTATTTCCGTGAGCTGTGGCGATCCACACTCCGCTTGGAAAATCTCATGCTTGGAAATATAGGATGAGATTGGAAAGTACGATAATTGTGCTTGGAAACATTTAGCTGAATTCTGCTTGGAGAAATCCAGGCAGTACGATAATATAACCAGTTAAACAAAAGAATTATGAAAGCAATTAGTAAGACACAGGTCATTGACCTGATGAACAACATCAACAGAGATGGAGTAGATAATACGCAGTACAGCATAGACATATTTGTGTCTCCTCATAAACCTGAGAAGTGGTACGACTGCGAGGATTCTGGCTGTGAAAATTTGCAGTCTGGAGCATATTGTGCTCTGTGGGTGGATGATACGGATTGTAGCAACATGCCATCCGTAGGTAAGTGGATAGACAAATATCTTGAATCAGACAACATACAGTTGTTGTCTGTCAAGGACTCCGACATGTGGATAGTGCTTATCTGCTTGGAGTTATTGTAGCCAAAAATGTGCTCAGGCATTTTCCTGGGCATACTATGTAGAACCATTAAACAAATTGAATTATGCAAGACAGAAAATCACAGAAGAATTTTGAGCGTGCGCTTATGCATGAGATGGAGAAGATCAAGATTGCTGCACGCCAGTGGCACAACAACAATACTAATGGATACAGAGATTTCCGTAGCAAGGAGGCTATCTCCAAGAGTTTCTCTGAGATTGCGGTATTGTGCATGAGCTGAAATGTGCGTGGCGATTGTCACGCATACTATTCACCAATATTTTAGATTATGAAGAAATTAGAAAAAACCAAATGGGAAGAAAGAAGGGAATATTTAGGAGCAACCATACTTCCTGCGCTGTTGGAAATTATAAAGGATTTCTTTGGTAATGAGAAAATCTATTTAGAAATGAGCACACAGAAGAATGGAGAATTCATTACCGCTTTCGCTTCCGTATCAGACAAAAACGGGAAAACAACAGACAGTGTTTCTTTACACATGTCTGTTTACGACAGTATTGAGGAAATCGATAGAGATTACAACAATCTTGCAGAATTTCTCAAGAAGTACTCAGCCTAAATTTGAGGGAGTTATTTCTCCCTCACCTACAAACCAAAATATTATTAGATTATGAAAAAGGATATTATTGAATTACTGGGAGTATTAGTAATAGCTATGACTCTCGTAGGTTGTGGAGTGTACGCACAGAGACTCGAAGATGACAAGGCACAACTAAAAGAAGATGTGCGCAGATTGATGGACACAATCGACGACGAGGGAGACACGGATAAATATCTGTGTGGTCCTGACTATGTAGAGCGTCTATGGAAATGGTCGCACGACCAGTAAGCCAGAACTGGGCAGTACGATAACGTGCTGCCTGCTATTAACCAAAACAGAATAAATTATGAACACATTTAACACAAAGGAAGATGGTACGCATTTGTACCGGTTCTATTACGTAGAGCCTATCATTGACATCTACGCTTACGACTTGGAGCAAGCAATGGAGCGTTATCTCGTGTATTGCCAAAAGAATGAGTTGTACGGATTGTACGATTACGAGGCTGACGACGATGATGAAATGCGCTGCTACACAGACCCAACAATGGAGGATCCTGATTGTTATCCTGCGTATATACGCATTGACTACCTATCTGTTAAGGAAATTGAGGCGTGCGTTGATGCCGGATGTCATCCGTTTCAGGGAGGTTGGAAAAAGATAGCCTAATCAAATGTAGTCCTCCTATAGGGCTACACTTCTATTATTAACCAAATACTTTAGAATTATGACAGACGGAGACAGAAGGTTCCTTGCCATGCTCGTAGCGAGCCACAAGGAGGTGATAAGCGAGGAGTGCAGACGAAAGAAGCTCGACAAGAGCGAGTATTACAGACGTGCCTCTCGTGTGGACAAGAAAGCTCAGGAAATTGAGCGTGCGTACATGCGTCCTAGAAGATTTTAGCCAACATTCTGTGCAGCCTATCTGCACAGAAACCATGTTTAACCAAAAATACAATAGATATGGAGTATATTAAGAGGACAGAGAACAATACGCGCGTTGACGTGTATTTCGATGGAGAAAAGTATGTATTCATCAACGCATTCCACGGATGTGTGGCAGTTGCGAGAAGAGAAGGACTCGTTGAGTTCACTAATGACGGATACGAGGCTCACGTCAAGTTCAAGGTCGAGAAGACGAGATGCACCATCAGTAAGAGAACTATAGATGGCGCCATCCACAAGATGGAGAACAGATACATGAGCACTATCGTTGAGTATGAATGGAAGGAGGTTGACAGAGATGACTTGCCTTATGCCGTGAGCGTGAAAGTAGAGGAGCGTTAAGACAAAAATCCTGCGTGGAGACACGTAGGAGCTATTATTAACTAAATATTCAAAGGATATGAAAGAAAGTATTGAGGCTATGCTGTGGGATTTCATTGTTGATAACAATATCGCCACAGAGGACGAGGTTAGACTTGTCACGAACATAAATGGCAGGAACGAGGAAACGATGACAGACATTATTTTTGCCAAGACAGGGTTACGCAGTTACGAGCAGTGTAAAGATGAAGGCTATTCCGGCACAGATGAGCTTGACAGCTATTATTGTCTTGACGAAGAAGAAGACAATGAAGAAGAGGAAGAGGATGAAGAAGAATAGTAGCATTTACCTAAAAAGGTGCGCCCATGCGTGAGCGTACCTTCTATTGTTTAACCAAATAATTGTTTGAATTATGACAAAGAGAAGAAGCAAGACTCTACTACAGCAGGCTAAGTACTACGAGGTAGAGGGAGACTACAAAGAACAAGAGATGATGTCTATAATGGAGTCAGCTTACATAAATGGTAATTTTCAAGACTTCAAGGATTATTATCATGCGCTAAAGATGGAAGAAAGACGTAAGTTTATTGATCATCTTCACTGTGTTAATAGCATAGAAGGATTCTACAAGATGATAGATATGCTCATGTTCGATTAGCCAAACCAATCCTCACTCCCGCGGGTGGGGATTTCTATTAACCAAACAGATTGAATATGATTAAAATTGAGATTACGAGAGCCGGCATGGGCGAGAAATGCCCATACCCGAGGTTCAGCAAATTACTGGCAAAAGGTTACATAATGTGCCATCGCTGCAAGTATTGTGCTGAAATTATCAGTGAGACAGAAATAATGTGTGACTATAATTAATCTATAATTATGAGTGAATTAGAGAAAATCCTGAATGACGATTTACTGAAGTGCGAAATCGTTGAGTCAGTAGAGAATCCTGTTAGGCGTGTGGACCTCATCAAGTGGACTCACGACAATACATTCTCAGTAGCTGAGGTGAACAAGGATACCGGCAAGCTAGATGTTACAGATGTTCCAGAGACAGATGAGCTTAAAGCATACAAGTTTTTCTACAGAAAATTTGGCGATATCGCCATAATTAGCTAAAAGTCCCCACGATAATGTGGGGAACCATTACGAACCAATTAAATAACAGAATTATGGCAAAGAAAGTTTATGCTCTCTATCGCACAGACAAATGGCATACATACGTAAGTCGCGAATTACTTGTTGTAGCAGGTAGTATCAGGAGATGCTGTAAGGTAGCCAAGGACGATGGAGCGACAAAAGAGCAGATTGAGGATTTGCGCGGTTACCGCCATCAATCCCAGTGTACCAACGAAACCGATTACGAGTACGACATTGACACGTACACGCTCAATGAGAGTTTAATCAGCTAAAATCCCTCTTCGGAGGGAACCATTACGAACCATTAAACAGATGAATTATGGAAAAGAATATTGTAGAAGTTGTTATGAACAACAAGGGTGAAGTTATCGAGAAAGTAGCCGATTATATCGGTGTAAAAAGCTTTGCCGCGGTAATCGAGAGTCTCTATCGTGAATGTCTTGAAAATTTCGATGACGCAGAGGATCTGGAAGAATACATTACAGATATATTCGAAAAGAATATCCAGTCCCTTGCATGGGAGTTTACCCACAAGGTAAACAGAGAGATGAAGAAATATCTCCATCTTGACGACCAGCGCATGGATGGAAATTTTGCCAATCTGTACAACGATTATCCCAGACACGTTACAGGTACGTTCTGGGCGACGGACTACGATGGCGACGATTACTACGATTTGTATCCTCAGATGGTAGCCAGACTTGATGCCGCAGAAGACAGCGAGCAGGCTAACAAGGACAGAGAATATCTCGAAGAATGGTATTTCAAGGCGTTCGGCACGTACAACATCAAGTACAATTTCGGCAATTACCTTGAAGAGGTTCACTCCATGATGAAGGAAGATTATGAGGAAGCCTAACAATATCCCCTAGCATGGGGATATTCAATGTTTAACCATTTAAATGAGATTAGATTATGGAATTTAGAAAAGGAATTATCTACGCAGGACTTGTTCCTGTAGTAGGCGGCATGATGTGGGTTTCAATAACGCCAGACGCTTCAGATTCGGTTCATTTCTGGAAGAAGAAGCAGTGTGAGCAGTATATCCGCAAGAATTTCTCGGGAGAAGAGAAGAAATATCTCCTATCTCAGCTGAAAGAAGAGAAAAGAAGAGCTAAGATATACTCATGGGCAAGACTTTAAAACATACGATCATGAAGCAGGTAATAGTAAGACTTAAAGGAGATTTCTACAGCATGAATACATATTGTAGTACTCTGAAGGAATTTTTAGAGAATAGAAACCTGAAACGCTCTGATGTTGCAGAGTGGTGGAAGGAGTAGCCTAACCAAGGGGAGCTTGCATGCTCCTCTTCTATCAACCAAAATACAAAGAATTATGAAATTGAGACTTTATCACGACACAAGAAAGGAATTCCGTTTCTGCGTGGACGCATGGACCATTTACGTTCCTTACCCGAAGTGGTTACGTAAAGAGCGTTATGACGCGAAAGGAATTTACCTAGGTTGTTCTCCTACGGAGTATGGGATGATCAGGTGTTGCTGGTGCGAGGACGAAATTACGATTACACGTAATCGACCTTATCTCGGCAAGCGCATTGACCCAAAGACAACATCGAAGGCTTTCCAGAAGATTTTCTATAAATTGGAGAAACTTTGGAACGAGCCAATAACCAAGAATACGGGTGAAGCGTGGAAAGCATGGAACGAAGCCTAAAATTGGTAGCCAGTTGGCTACCTGCCATTAACTAAATAAAGAGAATTATGACAAAAGAAGCTACAAAGGTATTTAACAAGTGGTATAAAATCTGGAAAGACAACCGCGACGGAAAGACTATCTGTTTTATCTCTCGCGGTAACTGGTCAGACCCTCAGATTGCATACAATGGTTATCTTCTGAATTACTGGGACGTTTACGAACTGGCTTGTCCTGAGGATGCGCCGGACGAGTATGAACCTGATGAGGAGGAATGGTATTGTGCCTGTATGGATTCGCTATTCGGGTACACAGATTGTGGTATGACACCGGATAAGTTCGAATCATCAGACGCCATGAGCGTGACAGGAATCATCACTATCAAGAAGCCTTAAAAACAGAGGGAGCAATCCCTCTGACGTTATCAACCAAATTATCAAGAATTATGAAGAGATATTACGTATCAGTCACAGAGACTTTAAACAAGATTGTCAGCGTTGATGCTGAGAGTGAGAAAGAGGCAGTAAAGAAGACACAGAATGCCTACGATAACTGCGATATTATTCTTGACTCAGACAATTTCGTAACCGAGCAGCTGGAACTTGACCCGGACCAGCAGTACTACGTAGATTACGAGAAAGAGTACGGCGAGACTTATCAGCACATCGACTAGCCAAAACAAGGAGTATTCGTTACTCCTTACTATTAACCAAAATGTAGAGATTATGAAGTATTATGTATCAGTAACAGAAATGCTCAATACCGTGGTGTGTGTTGAAGCTGGGAGTGAGAAAGAAGCTATAGACAAAGCCAAGTATGAGTATAGCGACGGAGTAATCGAACTCACTCGCGAAGATAACTACAGCGGTGAGCAATTTGAGATTGATGACGACCAGGAGTACTGGAGAAAAGCAGAAGAAAGTGGAAACACGGCACTCCAACACATCGACTAGCCAAACAGGGAGAGCAATCTCCCTACCAATAACCAAAACATAAGAATTATGAACAACGTAAGATTTATTCCAGGACATTATGAATGGCATCTCGTTGATGAGAAAGACAACGTGCTTCTCAACATTCCAGATGGTATCATTGAAGATTGCGAGACAAAGGCTGATTTGGATTTCGTTATAAGAGACATTCCAAGACAGGCATTGCGAGCAGTCGAAGAAGGTGAAGAACTCTATGGATGTGACGTAAACAAATACGTCAGCGACATAGATGATGATTGCGTAACCAAGCTTATGATAGATACCCTATCAGAATTTCTTGGGTTAACAGCCTAAAAGCCGTCTGAAGACGGCACTATAAACCAAAACAAGAAGAATTATGAATGAAGACAGAATCCTAGAAATGTTCTTCGAGAAAGCCAGATGGCAGTATGCCATTGAAAAAGGCTTGTTCAAGGACATGAACAAAGCAGTAATGTATCAGCTGACTACACCAGAGGCTCGTCTGGCTATGTATCAGAGGATCAAGAGCGGCAATTACAAGATAATGCCGCCGCATACAGCAAAAATTCCAAAAGACAACGGAGATTTCCGTACTGTCTACGTGAATGAACCTGTAGACAGAATCCTACTGAGCATAGCCAACGACCTCCTGTTCGAGCTGATGCCAGAGATGGTGCATCCACGCTGTACGTCATACCAAAAGGGTATCGGCTGCGGTCGTGTGGTGCAAGAAGTGTCTCGGATAATATACTCGGCAGATGGTAAAATCATCGGGTGGAAAGGCGACTTCTCCAAGTACTTTGATTCTGTGCCTATCCGGTTCATCGACTGGGCATTCGACAAGGTAGAGGAGAAGTACGGAAAATCTGCGCTGATAGATGTCATTCGTGACTACTATCATACAGATATCTATTTTGATGAGGACAACAACCTCTGTGAGAAGTATCAGTCCCTCAAGCAGGGATGCTCTGTTGCTGCATGGCTGGCTGACGTTATCCTCTACCATCTTGACGACAAGCTGTCTAAGCTTAACGGATATTATGTCCGCTATTCTGACGATACATTGTTTGTCGGTGAAGATTACGAGAGAGCCATGGATATCATGAAGAGCGAGCTGGAGATGATGCAGATGACGCTCAATCCGAAGAAGGTTGAGTATCTTGACGCTAATCACTGGTTCAAGTTCTTGGGATATTCCATCAAGGGTCATAATATATCCCTATCGTCCACACGTATCAAGACCTTTCAGAAGGAAATTGAGAAGAGGACGGTAAAGAAGCGTGACACCACGATGACGAAAGCCATCAATTCAGTAAACAGGTATCTCTACAAGGGATATTGTGACTACTCCTGGGCTACTCAGGTTCTTCCGGTCATAAACGTGAAAGAGGACATCGACAAGCTCAACACCTTCGTCATGGACTGCATCCGTGCGGTCAAGACAGGCAAGAGAAAGGTCGGTGGTCTCGGATACGTGAAGACTCAGGCTGTAGGTTGCATAGACCGAGGCCGTGGCAGGAACGTAAAAAGCAACAGGGGTAAGACAGAGAGCGAAATCAAGGGGTATCTATCGATAGGTTGTGCCCAGAATGCCTTGCGAACTAGCAGGGCAGCGTACAACACATTGGTGAATACTCTATAGATGAGCATCCTAGCGCAAGGATTTGCCGGAATGAAGAGCGATTTAACCATCCGGTCTCGAACGATCGCGGGCCTATCTCCGAATGGAGATGGTCCTGCGATCCTCTCGACCAGGATACTATCGAACTAATAAAGCTATGCGCAGTTTCTTCTGACCGGCATACTCTGTATCCGAGCACACGGACGTGAAAGAAGGACGGACAGATTCAGGCCACGCCTCGAAGACATCATCCGATGGGACCGAGTTATCCAAGTTTGCAACTTGAGATACCTCGGGCCCCTCGTATGACGCACAAGGCGTAGCTCATCAACGAAGTACAGAGATGTGCCAGTCCGTATGACTCTCGCAGGTGGCGCACACCACCTCTCCTTGATGGATGGCAACGTTTATACCACAGGTTCTCTAACCAGATTAGAGGATCCTCGACGGCTGCGCGATACACGCATTGTCGTGGATCCGCTAATCTGGCGAATCCTGTGCCAAATCAGAAACATAAAGTATTGTGCCGAGCCATCGGTCAGGGAATCACCCGAGCACGAGGGTAGTCTTCAGAGGAGAGTGAGATTTACGAGTTATGTTGTACTCGCCGGCTAATGCTGTGAATCCACAGCGTCATCCGGCGATTATAACATCCCTCAGATCAAGCTACTAAAGCTACGTGCCACGCTCTCAGATGAAGACAACGTTATTGCCAAACGAGGTACACGAGGAGGCTGTAATTTACCAACCAGCTTGCAAATAACGCGGGTTAATCCTTAGGTTAAATATTAACCCGCGTAAGCCATCTGGTTCGTATCAGTTGATTATAGGAAAGCAATAGGCCTATGAGTGTACCTACAACAACCAAAGTGAATTGCATCACGACTTATCAAGAGTATGAGGTTTAATACCCCGTGAGTGGAATACCGTCGTCGTTCTCTATCGATGCCGACGACCGTATCCAAACACGGGGTCTAATCACAAACATATATTCATGCAACAGAATACATGAGATAAGTCTAGGTTATTGCGAGCCGAATGGTGCGCAAGGAGAATAGATTGTATAATACTGTTTCAATCATCCTGAGCATCCAGGTGATTACCTGGATCCGTCAGGACTCAAATACAGTATCAATCAAAACTATATAGTTACGCAACAGATTCTCTGAGCGCACTTCTATTAACCAATATTTCAGAATTATGAATAGCAGATTACTAAAGAAGCTTGAGGATATCAAGAAAGAGTACTGGGAATCCGAAGTTTGCATGGGCGAGATGCTTGACTCTGTGAGCGCAGACGGATTCTCTATCGAGGAGGCTCACTGGTTGTATATGCGTGCAATGGAGTGGGCGAACGGAGATAAATTCTATATCCACATCGGAGAAGACGAAGATGTACTGAGTAAGGATGAACTCGAAGAAGCCAATTTGATAGTGCTAGAATAAGCACTATCCCTATTAACCAAATATTTTGAGAATATGACATACGACGAAATTATCAATGAAGTTGAGAATGGTGCTAAGTTCACCATCAACTTTCAGAAGAGAACATGTAGAGTGAATGGCAAGGTAGTAATGTCCGAGGAAGACAAGCCGAAGGACACACCTTACCTTACACCCGAGGTAGTATTTGTTGGCATCGAGCAGAGATATGCAGCGTACAAGCATTCTGTGCCGTCAGAACGCTCCGAATCACATCGCCGATACTACTTCAAGGCCTTGCCTGAGAAAGAGCTCTCAGACGAAGATATGATGTACGGAGAACGACGTGAGGTAGCAAGATGCAAGCTGGAGTTGTACGTACTGATCCAGCTTCTAAGAGGCAACCTCTTTTGGGATTGCTCGTGGGGAACGTGGTTCTGGCGTTCGAAGGAAGACAGAGACCTCGTTGTCCTCAGAGACTGGATTGAGCCAAACAAGGGTGGGGCGTAAGCCTCATCCGCTAGAGTTAAATAAATTTTTAGTAACCAATTAAAATAATAGAATTATGAAGCAGATTGTAACAATCACTGGTGAGAATCTTAAGGTAGTAGCTAACAATGTAGAGGTTAATGCAGCTTGTGCAGGTAAGAAGACCAAGGCGCAGTTGCGTCTCGAAGCTCTTAAGGCAGCAGGCGTTGACGTTAGCAAGTACTTCCCTCTCGGTGATGATCAGCTTATCAAGATCGAGAATGGTGCGGCTGTCCCTGTTGATATGGACGATGCAACCATCGATTCGGTAGGCAAGCAGATTGTCGAGGGTGGATACGTAAGTAACTGGAAGTTGTTCCGCCGTTGGGTGATGAGCCAGATGTTCCACATGCTACGAACGATGGACGGATGGAACTGGTCATTCAACCAGGTCTTGCAGCACCATGGCTATGAATACCAGTGGCGCATGCTTGAAAATGAGCTCTATGCTCAGATGAAGATGGCAGCTCACGGGGATCACGAGAATGCCGGCGCGAGAAACAGGTGGTTCGGAGGCTACGTTGCTGCCGATATGGCTTATGACTACATCAATAAGCTCCGCAAGTATGTGGACGACAACCTTATTTGGAAGGTCAAGAAAGACAAGAACGGAAAGAAGACGAAGACATTCAAGCATACCTGTAAGGGCAATCCTTACGTACGTCTTCAGAACGAGGACATTTTTGTCGCAGACTTAGAGAAGAAGGTATATGCTCCTCTCGGTAATCTTGCGCGCAAGATGTATGACAGCAATACCTACAAGGAAGTCTACGATGCCGTTCACGAGTTCAACAAGAAGCGCAAGCATCTCGCATGGGACACCAAGCAGTCTGATGCCTTCATCAATGCCTATAAGGGCTCTGGTTCCTACTACACGATGAGAAACCTCATCATGTTCCACGGAGCAAGATTCTGGAAAAACGGGCGAAAGATGCCAGAAGCCAACTCGTTGAAGGAGCTTGAGTCAAAAGCCAAGCTCTGCGACGAAGAGGGTTGGAGAATGCTCGGTGTTCTCAAGCAGCTCATTATAGAGAACGATATCGACATTCAGGGCAAGATTAACGAGTGGCATAAGGCTAAGGTCGAGAAGGTAATCGCCAGTAAGTAGTAAGGTTCGCCGCCTGTAGTATGGTGGCCCGGCAAGAATTCACAAGAGCTTCTTCAACGAAGGATCTCCTCCAGTTACTACTGGAGGTAATCCTTCAATCTAAGCTCTCTAGATCAAACTTTTAGAGTAAGGCGCCAGCCGGGAGCCATTCTAGCCAAAAGTCGGTTACTGATTCGGTAACCGATTCTATGTCAAACCAATAAATTAAGAATTATGAAAGAGATCAAAGAGAAGATTGATGTGAATTCCCTTGTTCCTGCACCTCTAGATAACAAGAATGTTATGCTTGACTGGTGGGAAGAGAACATGTTCGATGACGAAAGCTATGCATTCTCCGGGAATACATACCTCGGATTCATTGCAGGAGTTCCAGTAATGGCTACCGTCAAGGACAATATTGTCGAGCTTAAATGTATCCCGCAGCCCTACAGAAGCACGGACAAGCTTGATGATTTCGGAAATGCAGTTATAAAGAACTTGACAGAAGACGAATGCCATCTAACGACCTATATGGTTCCGGCGTACAAGCAGTACATAGACGACGAGCGTGAGGGAGACGCAAAGCTATTAATATCGTTCTCCATCTACGAAGATGAAGCGACGATTTCATTTCATTGGAACGTACCGAAAGATTAGCCAAACAGGTCAGTCGTTAGCAGCGGCTGACTCCTTATCATAACTAGATTTTGTTTAAATGGTTCAAGCCGGTCTGTCGTGAGACACGCCGGTTTTTTGTTCCCCAAGTTTAACCAATTAAAATTTTGTGAATTATGGCAGTAGCAAGAATCGTTAACGTTAATGAGATCTTGAAGGCAAAGGGCTTGAAGCCGAAGGTGTTCAATCTGAACATATTCTGTAGCGTTGTTTCAGATTTCTTTATGACACATGAACCAAAGGAAACAATTTTGCTTGTTCCGAAGAGATTTCTCGACATGGAGAATCCACCAGAGGGAGACTTCATCGAAATGCTGGACGTAAGCATCTGGGAGAAGAAGGCGGAAGATCCCGACGATCCATTCGACTTCATCGACTATCAGCTGATGGTACGGAACAAGATGATGAGACCGATAATCTTTGTCAACGAGCCTTTTCTTACGGAAGCCGCACTCTCTCTGAGAAACATCTGCGGATATTCCGTCACGGGCAGAACACGAAAGAAAAAGAAAGAATACATCGTGTCTCTGCCGGTTTGACATACTCTCACCCCTGAAGGGATGAGATTCTTGGATGCAGGCGCACATGCGCCCTCCTTGCGGAAGGTGTCTTACTTGTGCTCTCCAATTCGGCAATGCCCTGCCGAAGAATATTCTGGGCAGCGAGAAGGTCACGGCTATGGACTGCGCCACACTCGGGGCAAGTCCATTGCCTATCCTTCAGCTGAAGCTGCTTGTTTACATATCCGCATGTACACGTCTTTGATGACGGGTAGAATCGGTCAATCTTATGGACGATGACACCATACTTGGAAGCCACGTACTCCAACTTGGTGACGAACTCACCGTGTGCAAGATCGCTCATCTTCCTGCCCCACAAGGCTGTCATGCCGGTGAGCTGGAGGTCTTCGATGAAGATACGGTCGTACTGCCGGCATAACTGATGGGCGAGCCGCCACTGGAAGGCGTTGCGCTGGTTGACAACCTTCTCGTGGTGTCTGTCGAGATCCTGACGTTTCCGTTCCCGGTTATGGGAACCTGGCACACACTTCAAGAGGTTCCGCGACTTACGCTGCAACTGGCGCAGTCCGCTCTTTAGAAACTGCGGGTTTTCAACCGTGGTTCCGTCGCTCATCGTCATGTAGGTCTTTAGGCCAAAGTCAATGCCTACGGATGCACCATTGTGTGTCTTTCCGAGGCTGACAGGGGCTTTATCAAGCACCATGATGATGAAATACTCTCCCAGTGGACTGCGCTTGACGGTGAGGGTCTTAACCTTGCCGTCGCAAGGTCTGCTCAGCGAGAATTTGAAACGCTTCTTTATTCTGTTTATCGTCAGCACGTTCCCGTTGATGGAATAACCTCCTTGTCGGAATACAAAAGAGGAGAAATCCTTCGCCCGTCTAAACTTTGGAGGTCGTGCTGCAAGATGCTTAAAGAAACGCAGATATGCGTCATCGAGACGGTCAAGAATCTCCTGCACCGTCTGCGAGTGCAATAGGTTTCGGTTGATGCGCTTTGCGAAATGCTTACGCATTCTGTTTATGCCGATATATTTGCCGTACATGCGGTAGTAGCGTTTCTGTAGCGCGAGTGCATGATTCCACACAAAAGCAGCCTCGCGGAGCATCTTATCCAGGTGCTTCGTCTTATCGGTGCGATAGAGTTTGTATTTGTATGAAATCATAAGCAAACGTTTTATGCTTACAAATATACAACTTTTTCTTCAACTTTGCAAATAAATTCAGAAAAATATGCACTTTCATCCCACACCTGAAGGTAGTGGGTATTCCCGCGCTAAATATCGTAAAGCCGAAAAATGCGTGGAACATTATCGTTTCACGCTCCCAGTATTAACCAATTAAATGGAATTATGAAGAATATCAGATTTGAACCTAGCTACTATGAGTGGCATTTGGTGGGAGAGGATGGAAGAATCCTCCTGAATATACCAGATAGTATAGTTGATTATTGTGAGACGATGAGCGATTTATGCTTCGTTATCGAAGACCTTCCAAGGCAAGCATCCGATGCGGTTTCTTGTGGGGAAGAGCTATATGGTGTTGATGTCACAATGTTTGTTTACGAAGGTATCGGAGAAGATAAAGACATCATTGAATTGATAGAAAGCACGCTTGCGACCCACTTCGGAATTGTAGCCTAAAATCCCTCTTCGGAGGGTGCAAGTATTAACCAATTAAAATTTATGAATATGACTGATATTGAAAGAGTAAAAAGATTCGCATCCGAGAATGATTACCCAGGCGAGACATTGGATACAATTAATTGCTTCCGCAGACACAGTAAGACTCCAAAGGAAGACCTCGAAAGCCTAGACAAGGCAACCGATGATGACTGGCTAGGTCTTATCGATGAGTACGAGGGCAATGGAATCAACTGGAAGGGAGAGTTCTCGGACGTTAACGGAAACAGCGTAACGCTTGGCGACAAGGTTATGTGGAACAATCCAGATGCTGATTATTTCGATAAGTGGTACGAGAATTTCAAGATATGCACCGTAGATGATATATCAGGAGACCGAATATCACTCAAGGACGAGGACGGAGATACGTTCGATGTAACCGAGGATGAATGTACTTTAGTTCGAAAGCTTGACTACAAGCTCTATGAGGACGAGAAATATCACTATGGAGTGTGTGGAATGCTACAGGATGTCGAGAATGCCCGCACAATGACGAGCTATATCCACGATGACGACCTCAGATGGAAGCTTGATGCTGCGTGCAGATGGTTCAAGGAACACATTGAGGCTGAGATTGCCAATCACATCGTAGAGAATCAGTAAGCCAAACAAGCCTGCCGGGAAACGGTGGGCATCAAGTTAAACCAAAATATTAAGATTATGGATAGAAAAGAATTGAAAGACGAGATTGACGAGTTGCGTTCAGGTGTTAAGATGGAGCTAGCATGCACTATCCGCGAGATAATGTATGAGCACGGAATCATCCGCAAAGAGCTGAAACGTCCGGTTACGTGCAGCGACGGGCTTTTCGAAGCTGTCCTCATTGAAACTAATGGCGAGGATACCGCTATCCCGACTATCACGCTACGTATGATGAGCTACAAAAGAGTGGTGAAGAGAGTATCCCCTATGGATTTTGAGATGGATTTCGAGTCGCTCGCCAGCATTGCCTACGAGCTAAACGATGAGCTCGAAAGTTAATTTAGCGTTAAAAACGGCAAAGATGATGGTTTATATTATAAACTTTTAGTATCTTTGCCACTAGTAACCAAAATATTAGAATTATGACAGAAGAATTAAGAATCAAGACAAGAGACTGGGAACGACTGTTGAGCCCTGTTCAGCAGGAGAAGTACAAGCTCGCAATCAAGCAGGGCTGGTTCTCTGACTATCACAGCAACGCATGGAGGCACAACACCTTCTACGGAGCTTACATATGGAAATATCCGAAGTTCATCAAGGTCGTGAGAATGTTCGATGAGCTGTTGGGCCACAAGCCATTGTGGGAAGACATCACTGACGACAACCTCCGTGACCTCTTTGAGAAGATCAAGGAGAACTACGCTCCCAACTCCGCAAAGACCGTATGCGCCACCATCAAGGCTGTGATACGTGAGAATGATGCTACGAAGGAGATTAACAGCCCTACGTTCGGAAAGATACTCAGAACGAAGGCTGTTCCTGTCCAGTCCGTCTATCTCTCGGATGAGGAGATAAACAGAATCATCAATTACAATCCAAGAGGACAGACGAAGAGATATGTTCAGCGCATGTTCCTCATGGAATGCCTCTGTGGAGCACGATATAGTGATTGTCAGAGGATAACCCCCGAGAACATCGATGATACCGGACACTTCCTGGTGTATGTAGCACAGAAGACCAAGACAGAGGTAAGGGTTCCTCTTCACAAGAAGCTCCGTCCGTTTCTGGTATGCGGCACGGGCGTTGAACCACTTCCTGGAGAAATCGGCGAGATGACCTTCAACCGAACTCTTCGTGACATCTGCCGTGATTGCGGAATAGACGAGAATACGAAGGTGTTCCATGCAGGTAAAGAAGAGACCGGAAAGAAGTACCTCTTTATCTCCTCACACACCGGCAGACGTTCGTTCGCCACGAATCTCTCCAAGAAAGGCGTACCATTGGAACAGATTGCCGTCATGATGGGGCATATCAGTAGCGGTAAGCCTAATATACAGATGACGCAGCGTTACATCGTAGGTAAGACTGAGATTGACAGCAGTACCCTGAGACTGTTCGGTGTATACGATAAGGATCTGGATGATGGTCTAGATGAGGACCAAGCTAAAACTGGAGATGGCCAATAGCCATCTCCTGCTATTGTTTAACCAATTAAAGTTTTTAGAATTATGTTAGAAGGATTTACAGAAGAAGAGTTGGCCAATTACGCCAACGAATGCCGTGAGGAATATGCCGAGAAACTTAAAAATATCTGGGAAAAGGCGTTCGATGGGGAAATCAAGGGTTACGATGAGCTCGACAAGGCACTTCGTGACTTCGACAATGATTTTTTCTATAGAATGGACGATTACACGGATGATTTCGTCTCATCCCCTACAGAGGAAGAGCGCAACAGCCTCAGCGATGTTCGGGAGACAATGCCTTACGAGGATTTTGTCGCAAAGTGGTATCACTGGTATCATGACCATTGGGAGGATGAGAGAGGAAGACCTATCGACGGTTGCGGAAACCTTCTCACTGCCGACGGAAAGCATTCCGTATGGGATGTCATCAAAGGCGGAAAATGATATACTTCTAGTAATTCATAACTAGATTTGTTTAAATGGTTGTCCTCTCTTGCCCGTGAGGGCAGGATGGGATTTTTATAACGGCCCCGATTAGCCAAAAATAGGGAGCTTCGGCTCCTGCAATTAATAACCAAGCCCTACGCAACACGGTCAAGCGGAATGTTATGAAGAAAGTATTATTAGCAGCGATAATCTCTATTACTGGTTTTTCGCTTGTTTCCTGCAATTCTATGGAACACAAGACGAAGAAACAGCTGCGAAGCACATTAGAGGAACTTGCGAAGAATCCGGAGTCTTTCAGTATATCAAAAGAGAAGATAGTATTCTCGAACGACTCCATGTGTACCATTTCGTTCATCGGAAGAGGACAGAATGGCTTTGGTGGCTATACGTCTTCCAAAATGGAGTACACGCTTCTGAAGCTGGAGAACAGAGAGAGGGGAACCCAATACGACGAGGCTCTATTGGATATGGAGGATAGAGACCAGAGAAAAGGCTCAATCAAGGAGGCTTTGGAGAATGTTGACGGAGGATACCTGTACGGAACGGAGAAGGACGTTTATAATGAATGCCTTAGAAATTGCGGAGGCGACAAGGAGAAGGCAAGAGCAGACTACCTGTTCTCCAGAGCGCTCTGCAACGTAATCAGTAACGGAAGAGTAGTCGATTCCGACGATTAAAATATTCAACTAGCCGCTTATCACTTAACAGATAGGCGGCTATTTTATTAAAAGTCACCACTAAAAACACACCGAAAAACGCTCTTTTTTCTTAAAAAGGGTTAATGTAAATATTCTATACTTTAATGAAAAGCACAAAATATTGTTTTTACTCTTATCGAAACATCAAGCCAAATCAGCACTTTCGAGAGTTTTGTTTTTACTTTTTACTTGAATGGGCATATAAAAACACAAAAAAATCACGCTTGTACGAATGAAAGTAATAATGTATCTTTGCATCGACGCTTTGATACACAATCAGCACGTTGGTATTATTTGCAAGGAAATTTAGTAGGTGTCCGAAAGGAACCGAATAGAAAAATGGATTTCATTAAGTGGTGCTGCACTTTTTGGAATCCTTTTATTTTTATACTATGCAGAGGAAATGCTTGCACATATTAGTTGAATTGGTAGAGCGGTACGCAAGAGGTCGTTCCAGGGTGGAGCGCAGCAAGCGTATGACCGTTCTATCCTTTGCTATCTGGTGCAAGATGCAGCATAGCAATTCCGTAATGTTTGATATGGGTACGCGTGATTTGATGCGGACACTTCATATTGGGCATACGAAAGCACAAATGATACTCCAAGCCATCAGGTCTTCCGAGCTATTCTCAGTTCAGGAAGATGGACGCTTCATAGTGAACTCTTTCAAGGATAATACCATAAAGCGAAACAAGAAGGGAAGAGTATTCAAGGGTGCGAATATGTTTACCATAGAAGTAAACAAAGAGATTACGCTAAAAGAAATATACAACAGGCTCAACGAATTACTTTTCCTGCATCAGATAGGAAGTATGGAAGCGAACAGCTCACACGTAAGTGCAAACAACCGCTCGTGTCGCTACTCACACATTCCTTTCTCTCAGCTGGAGAGTGCGGTGGGCATGTCCCATGGCTCAATTAGCGGAATAAAGAAACGCCTCAAAGGAAAGAAAGAGATTTCCTCTACATTTGCAGAGCTGCACATGGCAGACAGCAGATGTGAGGATCAGGTGAAAAAGCTTCTAGTAAAGTTCGGAAGAAAAAAAGCATCTTTCGTGAGAGACAATAATGTGTACGTCTGCATTCCTTGTTCGTATGCAATAACAGACAGAAACGCAAAGGCAAGCTGCGGAAGACACACCATCTATGGTTATGCCGGCAAAAAGGCTAGCAAGAAAGGAATAACAAGGCAGGGGAGAGAGCTCTACTCTCCGATGCGAAGTTTGGGCAATTTGCCCGATTAAATGGTAGTGTTTCTGTTTTTGACGGTTTCACACTATAAGTAAGTGCTTGATTATATTGTATTGTTTAATCTCTCTTATGCCCTACGTGCGTGAGAGAAAAAAAAGAAAAAAGATTATGAAGAATGAAACAAAACTTAAAAAGTTGGAAGCTTGGTTGGATGAGAATAATTTCAGTCACCACGTTCCTCGTTCTCTTGAGAGAGGCGTAAAAGGTAGTCCAAATCTCATCATAACCCCTTTCGGTCATCACAGAATTAACGTGAAGCTTGAGGGAGAGGACGACAGTTTGTTCTACGACCGCCATAGGGGCAAGCATCCTGTCTTCATAAGAGACTCAGAGGCTCCAAAATTTGTGCTCGAAAAGGTGCAGAACGTTATCATCGAGCTGATGAAGAAGGAGAATGCCTTCACTCAGCTTACTCCTGAAGAGAGAAGAAAGGTGGAGAAGAAGCGAGAGAAGAACAGGAAGAAGAATCTCCGCAGAAGACAGAAGCACAATGCCGCCAACAACGGCATTTAATGATTTGAGATTAAAAATATTTAGATATGAACAATATGACTTTGACAAAGACAAGTAACCCATCGGATATCGAGCGTTACTTCCGTGGTGTTTTAGAGTTGGATAAGCAGAATAAGGAGTTTTCTGTGAATCTTGACGATGTGTGGCAACTTTGTTATGCCGAAAAGGGCAAAGCTGTACGTGCGTTAAGGGCTAACTTCATTGAGAATGTGGACTTTATAGTTATTGCCCAAAATGGCAAAAACTCGCTCCTCAATGATGCGGAGCAAGATTCTGATAACTCGCTTGCCCAAAATGGCAAGCAAGACTGGGGCGGTAGCAATAAGATTAATTACTATCTTACCTCTTCTTGCCTTGAATATTTTATAGCTCGTAAGGTGCGACCGGTATTCGAGGTTTACAGAAGAGTTTTTCATCGTGCTATTGCGCAAGTTCAGCAGACATCTTTACAGGAACAGGTTCAGGCAAATCTTACTTTTGCCGATTGGACCATAAAGACCCTCAACCTCAACGAGGCAAGCAAGATATGCTGGGCGAAGAAGATTGCTGAAAAGTTCGATATCCCTACGGACGCACTTCCTTCAGGTGTCAACGCCGGCACAGAGGCTCCTACGCTCCACGCAGCGAAAGACCTCCTTAAGGAAAACAACATTCCTTTCACTTCTGTTGCCTTCAACAGGATCCTGATGGCTAAGGGTGTCATCCACGAAGCTACACGTCCTAGCAGAGATAAGAACAAACCTTGGAAATGGAAAGTGCTCAACAAGGGATTCGAGTGCTTCGGTCAGAATATCCAGGATCCGAAGTTTCAGTCTCAGACCCAGATTAAGTGGTACGACAACAGATTCTGTGATCTGCTGAAATATGTCGGCATTGAGAAACCTCAGATGCTCGGGTTCTAAAAGGTGGAAAAATCCCATATTTTGAATATAAATAAAAATCTAAATACGTAAAATCTGCGTATTTACTTAAAAGATTGAGTATATGAAAGAAAGATTAAAAATGATTTTCGACCGCATCGACATCTTAGTCGTGTGCATTGTCTTCGGGTGCTGCCTCACGGTAGCGGAGGCTTATATTGGATTCTGGAAGGGGTTTGCGCAATGCTTTGTGATGACCTTTCTAATTACCGAAGTCTGCTACACCCTTCGCTGCAAGGAGAAGCTGAAGAAGGAGCTGATTGAAGCTAACTGGAAGCTGAAGGATGCTGAGGGAGAACTGGAATCAGCCAATCGGCAGATCACCAAAAAGAGCAAGGTCGCAAACTTCTATACACTACTGATGAAGCTGTGGCGGGAAAGATGGAAATGCGAACGCGCCAAGGTCAATTACTGCAAGCGCAAGATAACATCGAGACAACTTGTTGATGCGATGAATCATGAAGAGAAGGAGGAATCTGAGATTTCCGATAAAATCTCTGAGCTTACCAAGGAACTTGACGAATTGTACGCTAAAAAATAGCAGTTTTCTTGCGTATGTTTGAAAAAGTTCGTATATTTGCACTAACACATTCAAATAGCACTCTTCCGCCCGGCGTTCGGACTCACTCCCGGAGCCGGGCATCTCTTTTAGAATTTTGAATTATTCGTCATAAGCAATTATTAGGTTATAGGTTTGCCCCCACGTCATTTGCAGATGGCGTGGGGATTTTCCTTGTTAACCGTTCAGATAGTCGATGACTTTTCGGTTCGCCTCGTCTATCTTCTTATTGTCGAACTGAATATAAAGGTCGGTGGTGGATGAATCCCATTCACTATGACCCAAAGCCTTGCCGATAACTTCCTTCGGAATATCAATGCTCGCCGCTATGGTGGCCCAGCTTCTTCTTGCAGTGTACCATATTATATCCTTGTGAAGTGGCTTGATCTCTTTCTTGATCAAGGCGCCACGCTTGTTCTTCTTCATCTCGGTAGGTCCGATTCTCTTCAGGTAATCTCCTAGCGTTCTCCTGAAGCTTGATTCCTTCGTTCCGTCATCCAGGATACACAGAAGGTGGTCCTTTCCCTTATACTTCTTGATGATTTCCATCGCTTCCGGCTCAACCTTGATGTCGTAGAGCCTGCCGGTCTTGTTGCGCTTGTATTGGATGCGCCCTCTCTTGATGCAGTCAGCAGGAAGTTCGAGCAGGTCGGAGAGGTTGATGCCTATCAGATAGAACCCGAGCATGAACAAGTCACGGTACTTCTCCATGAAAGGCTCTACCGGAAAGTCACGATACTCCCTCATCTCCTCGGCACTCAGATACAGGTACTGCTGACGCTCCGTCTTGATGGAAAACTTACGGAAAGGATATTTGGTGGTAATCTCATTATCTATGGCCCAGTTGAACACCGTACGTATGTTTCTGAGGTCGATGGCTATTCCACCGCTCATGCGGCCTTTCAGAAGCTCATGCGCATGGAATCTTTCGAGCCAGTCTCTGTCGATGCTGTCGAAGTCGGCATGTTCATCGAAGGATTCAATCCTCTTCCTTGTTCTTAGAAATATCTCCTTGGTGCTATCCTTAGCCTTAGTCTTGATGAACTCATCGATGTAGTAGAGGATATTCTTCTCTACAGATGCAGCCCTTCCGTTGATGATGGCTTTGATTTCGTCCTTCATCCTTGCTGCCGGAAGTTCGCCGTTCATATAGATATATTCCTCCACGGACGCAAACAGCCTTGCAAGCATCGCCGTCTTGGCTCTTGCGTTCGGAACACTCTTCGGGAAGATCATCCCGCTGAACTTGACGGTACTCGTGATACCGGTATAGACCTGGAATCTCTTTCCCTGATAACTGATGATGAAGAAAACCTTGAGAGACTTTCCTTCAACGTATATCTTGATGCTATTCATACTTACTCACAGATTTTACTCACAATTTTACTCACAACTCAATTTTACTCACATATTACTCACAAAACTACTCACATTGGCGTACATTATGCACGTTTTTGTACCTATTTTGTGGTTGAAAATGATGGATTTTACTATGTTTTTAATGGTGAAAAATGATGTAAGTGGCTGATTATCAGTATTTGAGCGAGATACGGGAGTCGAACCCGCCTCACAGGCTTGGGAAGACTCTCGTGTATCTCGGTAAGTCTCTAGTACTGATAGTATTTAGTGTAATCACCGGTTGCTTACTCACATATTACTCACAAAAATCGTATTTTACTGCACTTTTGTGAGTACGTACACCATGCCTAATTTTTCTGTTGCAAACTTTACTAGGTCAATTTCCGTTGCTGAAACAAAGTAGGCTACGTACATTTCGCTTCCATCGAAGTACACCGCAGAAGTGCCAGTGTCAACGGTTCCGTCCTGCTTGTAAGCAGTATTAGCTTTCCAGGTCTTGTAGCCACAAAACGGCATTGCCATAGGTTTGGCTGCGTCTCCATTGATAACTACCGAGAAATCGCCTTCCGTGCGAAGGATGCCGCCCTCTAAGAAAGAAATGGTGTTCCCCTTCTGAACAGAGTAATGGTTAATCGGAATAGGAAAATCCTGAACCTTGCTCAGTTCCCACTTGCCGTTCATAGCCTTGCTGGCATCAAACTTCTGTTCCTGTTTCTCATTGTCGTCATCATCGCTACTGCTGCATGATGTGAATGACACCCCTGCGAGAAGTATCATTGCTGCTAATAATACCTTCTTCATAATCCTTATATATAATAATGTTATACTTCGATTCCGTTATCTGCAAGAATCTTCCTAAGAAGACGAATTTCGCTGTCCTTTGCCTTGATAATCTCATCCTTGGCGTTGATGATCTGAATGAGCTGGGCGTTCTTGTCTTTGAACGATTCCTCTTCACGCTCCTTGGCTCGTTCCGTTCCCGTAGTTATGTTTTGACTATTGTCACCAACGTTCCCGGCATTTATCAACTGTGCCATCGGTATGCCGTGCTTAAACGCCTCGTTGATGGACTCTTCTATCTTCTGATGCGTTTCGCCTAGCTGAATTACCATATTTCCATTCATACTTCCGCTTCCATACTTCAGCCAGCTATAACTAACACCAAGAGAATTGCATATTTTGCTAATCGTTCCCTCGGATATTGAAAGCTTTCCGCTTCTCATCTTGCCGATGTTGTTGGTTCCTGTAGCCTTCATAAAGGCATTCTCACTCATCTTCTTGATCTTGATGAGATAATCTAACCTTTCTTGTACCGAATTTAATGTTCCCATAATGTTTCTTAGTTTTATATTTGCAACTAAATTGGCTCGAAACGTTAAAATTCGGTAATATACCGAAGTATTTTACCGAAACATTAGGTACTTTACCGAAGTTTTTATACCTTTGCACTCGTTAACGGTCGAGTAACCAACAAAGCCGTTACAAACGGAGGCTTGTGCGACCGAAAGTACGTACTTTACATTGACACTGCAAATATACGACTTTTTTCGCATACCTCCAAATTTTAAACGAATTATTTAAGTAACAAATATGAAAAAGGTCGCAAGAATAACAAAACAGGACATATTGGGCATCAAACCAGGAAAATTTGAAGTCTTTCTGCTTGAGTCCGCAAGAGCAGTTCGTTCGGCAGTAACATACGCTTATCAGCTTGCTCAATACGAAGATTTGCCGAAGGGTGTGCTTAAATACTCAACCTCGGCTGATTACAAGAACCATACAGCGATTATCACCGCTGTTCCGGTTGAGTAGTAAACTTTAAAATTAGGAGGTGGAAGAAATGAAAACGAACCAACTTATGACTCGAAAGATTGGCGATTACGAAGTCTTTCAGAGGACAAAGGACGGGATGTTCAATGCAACAACTCTCTTGCAAGCGTGGAACAATGCGACGGGAGAAAAGAAGGAGGTCAAGAAATTCTTCGAGAATGAAAATACGAAAGAGTTCCTGGATGCTCTCGTAAAAGAGGAAAATTTAGATGGGCAAAATTCTGCCTATGTAAAATCCAAGGCAAGACTTGATAGAGGTGGAGGAACTTGGATGCACCCGATACTCTTCATGAAATTTGCGATGTGGTTGAATCCTCGTTTCGAGGTTCAAGTTATCAAGTTTGTGTACGATCAGATGCTTAGGTATCGTGATGAAGTAGGCGAGGACTATAAGAAACTCGCAGCTACATTGGCTAAGATAACTCCAAAGAACGAGATGAGAGAGCTGATGGAGCATATTGGAAAAGGTATTAATTGTATCGTTTATGGCAAACATGAAAAGATGCTTCGTAACAAACTCGCAACCGAGGAACAGCAGAAAGAGTATTTAAAACTTCAATCTTATCTTATAATGTCTATTGAAAATGGCATTTTTAAGAATGGTTGGGATGTTTATCGTCATCTACTGAAGATGTATGATAATAAGTATAAACCTTTTTAAATATTAAGGATATGAGAGTAAAGAATAAAAAAGAAAAGAATGAATTTCGTGAGGCTATCAATAAGCACCTTAAAAATAGTGGGGAGAGCGTTGTAGCGAATAAACCATTGGTCGATTCTATTGTTGAAATGAAAAACAACTTTAGATTCAAAGTTCTCGAAACTTGTGACGGCGGTGAAATTGTTACAGGTGTTATTCATTCTACTAATGAAGAAGGAGAGGTTTGTCCTTGTGTTTTAAGTGTCATAGTAAACGAATTGACATCGGATAGAGACGAAGATGGTAAAACGATATCAATGGAATACCTTTCGGAGTCACAGGTTTTAGATTTGATTCAAAACCTAACAGCAGCCTATCGCAATTTGCGAAGCATAAATATGAGGCTTCACGACTTAAGTGTATGTAACCCTGATGGGTCTTATGATGATTAAGCCTATGCCACGCAAGAAAGTATCGGTAGAGCCTGTCGAAAAGATATGGCTCTCGACAAAAGAATTTGCCAAGTATATCGGCATGAGTACAGGTTACATACACGACTTGAGAAAGAGCGGTCAGATCCATCATTATATGATAGGCAACACCGCATTCTTCAAGAAGTCAGATATAGATGAGCTCATCGAAGGACATAAGGTATGCTGATGTACGCAAGATGATAGAGAAGAATAGAATCGTATAGGTACATAAATTCTACTTATTATATTGAATTTGCCCGTGAGGGTTCTGTTGCTTTATAATGAAAAAACTCATAGTTAGTTGGGTATTGTTAACTTAGTTCACAGCGGTGAATAGCGGAGCGGATTTTTAATTGGTTAGTCCGCTCCAAAATGGACCAGTAGCTCAGCGGAAGAGCAATCCTCCCCTAAAGGATAGGTCACGAGTCCGAATCTCGTCTGGTTCACATTCTCTTACTAATTCCGTTTCGTGTGTATCTCGAACGGTGCAAAGATAAGCCCACGACCTTATAAAGTAGGTAGTTCGGGCAGCTACAATCTTGCATCGGGAGAGGTTCGGAAAGGATTGGAGAAGTAGTTCTTTGACATATTGGACATATAGCGCATTATAGCGTTAGTGTACGTGTAAGATAGTACGGGTAGAGCGGATTTAATTATCTCAGGTCGGGAACCTATAGCGAAGATGCCCAGAAGGAACGCACGTAGCACGGAAGACCAGTTAGACATGATTTACTCTTTCATAAATTTCCCATCCGCCGAACTGCCACGGAACGAAGAATTGTCGTGGTAAGCGGAGGATCAATGAGAAGAAGATGTAAATCTCTGGCCGAAGGTGCCTGGACCTATAACCCCGGCACCGGAGAGTCAAAGAACCCTATGGCCATGCAAGTCCACCATCGAGAATGGTTGGCGTTGGTAAGCCTCTTATATTATATATAAGGTGTGTAGAATACACAGACTTGAGGTTCTTGCTAATTCAGATAAAAGAGGTGATTGGTGTAATCGGAAGCACAGCGACAACTAGATGATACCGTTCTTATCGTCGTGAGATGGAGGTTCGAGTCCTTCATCACCTCCCATAGATTACTTTTGGATTTGGTTAGAGGCACAACGATGCCTCTACGCTGTTTTTTATTCGGTGTGACATCTGTCTGCGAAGACAGGCTCATATCTTGTTTCTAGATTACATTTTATTAATAATGTTTTGCATAACAAGTGCAGCCCGTCTGTGAAGATAGACTGCGCAATACGGATCTGTAGCTCAACGGTAGAGTGCCGGGGACATCATCCGGAGACAGGAACGTCCGACTCGTCTCAGATCCACGAAGAATGAAAATTGTGAGTATAATTTTAGTTTAAAATGCATTCTGGTTAACTCTCCTGGCGAGGAGGTGATCGTATTATTATTGTTTAGATTTAGATTTATTTTTAGTTTCGTGCGCTCTGTACGTGAGTATCGGGCGCCTTAAAATAGCCTATTGTGCGTAGTTGATATATATTCAGGTGGCGTAGCTCAGTAGCAGAGCGCCAGGGGAAGGCCCTTGGAGGTCGATGGTGCGAGTCCATCCGCCACTCCAAAAGATACTTTTCATTTTTCCTAAATTTTAATTAAAACGTTGAAACTAGCCCAGTAGCTCAACTGGATAGAGCCGTGGAATCAGCCGCGAGGTTGGGAGTTCGAGTCTCCCCTGGGTTTACTATAAGTTAGTTCATGGAAGGTTTATTTGTTTTGTATTATCTTAATGGTCTGAAGGCGTTCAGCAATAAATGATTCAATATTATTCCATAAATAATCCCCTCTTGCTTGCGAAAGTAGGAGGAATTTGCTGCATTAGCTCAGTTGGTTAGAGCGCTCGGTTTGTACCCAAGTGGCCGCAGGTTCGAGTCCTGCATGCAGCTCAGTAATGTATATGTCATAAGTTTTTTAGTTTTTAATGGTACAAGAAGGGAGTGAGGTCGTCAATTCGGCCTCCTCCCGATTGTTGTGAATTACATTTCAGATGAAGGTAAAAAAGACTATAAGAATCCGCAAGGAGAACATCAGGGAGCTCAAGAAGCTAGAATGCGTCGAGAGTATTGAACAGAATGGAAGGGACATTCTCGTTCACCTGAATCCCGAGTACACGGAAGGAAAGCAGGAGGCTGTTAGAGACGAGTATCTCGTACAATGGGGCAGCGGTAAGTGGCAGCGCTTCGGAGAGGCAGCGTTCAATCATCTCTACAAGAATCCTGCAAAGGAGGCGGGTGCGGCATGGGACGAGTAGGTTCTAAGAAGTATTTTGCTCCCGACGGGAACGAATACGATTCCAGGGAAGAGTACATGTACTTGCAGACCATCCTCGATGATCCTGGCATAAGCTGCATTCACAGGCAGGTAACCATCACTGCAATCAATCCGGTATGGATACTGAAACCAAAGCAGCTTAAGACTAAGGTTAAGTATGAGAGAAGGTCTCTGCTTTACGGCCACAATTATACTGCCGACTTCGTTTACCGGGAAGGAGACAAGGTTGTGATATGCGATGTCAAGAGCCTCTACACATCAAAGCTCAGGGAGTTCTCGATAACTACAAAGGCTGTTGTAGCAAGACTTATCGCCCACAACAGAAAACGTCACAACGGCGAATCCGTCGTGATATTCCGAAAGGCTATCAAGGTGAAGAAAGATGAGTGGAAAATCGTTGATTACCCTCCTTCTGACTGTACTATTTTATAATAAGGTGTAAAAATGAAAAAATATTCTGTTGTTGTATATCTATTCTTTATGCTGATCATTGTAGTGGTGGCGGAGATTATCAATCTCTGCTGCCACTTGGCGTTCGGCAAGAAACCAATCAAAAAGTTTCAGCTATGAGTATCATTATCAATAGTTTCCTGCTGACGGTACTTATGTTCGCAGCAGGTGCGTTTATCACAAAATCCCTTGGTTGGGATAAAGAAGATTAGTGGTTAATTCTAAATATTTTTAATTATGAAGAAAGACAAGATTAAGTTGAGCTTTGAAGTGGACCGCTTCAAGGTTATCAAAATGCTCGCAAAGAACTGCGAGTCCGCAGAAGAGTACAATGAGATGATGAAAATCATCGATGGTACTGATGAGGTCGTTCGTGAGGATGCTTCACTTGAAAGCACTCATTGTTTGCTGATTCTCGACAGATTGCTGCATAACAATCCTAACGCTCTCCTCGGTGTTCGCCTTAAGAAAGAGAAGGCTGAACTGGATTCTCCTGTGGAGGATGAAGAGGAAACCGAAGAGATTGCCGGCTCCGTCAAGATTACTGGCGAAGAGGCAAAGGGCTTCCTCGACTATATTAAGAAGTTGATTGAGAAAAAGAAGGAGGGCGAGTAATGGGCGTAGTATCAAAGTACGGAAACCTGTATGATGTCAAGAAGAACATCATCTGCCACGCTCCTGTCACTTCTTCACATTTCGAAAGTATTTTGAAGAAGGGCAATGTGCTTCCTATGATGGATGGTGTCACAACACCAAAGTTGTTCGGAATCCACGCAGTCAAGAAATTTAAGCGTGGACGCTGGCGTCGAGTATTAACACATTAATTCATATAACAATGGCAAAAGAAAAAGCAACTATTGCAGCAACCCTCGGTCACGAGTACGAGGACCTGGAGGAGCGTGAGGAGTACCTAGCCAACAATGCTGACTCCGTTGAAAAAATGGAGTTCATCAAGCGATTCAACTCTGATGAGTTGATGAAGAAGAAGGACCTGTTCGCTCTTCAGTCTGCACGGGCATCTGACATCGAGGAGGAAATCAAGGATTTCCGTGAGCAGAAAAAGGCAGAGTTGAAGCCTATCAAGGAAGAGGTTTCTTCTCTCATTAAGGAAATCAAGCAGAAGGGTAGCATGGTTAACGAGAAGGTTTACAAGTTCGTTGACCGTGAAGCAAAGATGACAGCCTTCTATGACAAGGAGGGCAATCTTGTTTCTTCCCGTCCGGCAACACGTGACGAACTCCCTAAGAATATGTATTCAATTATCCGTGACAAGCAGGCTATGTAGTCTGCTTTCACTTTGTTTTAACTTTTAGAAATTTTGTAAAATGGACAATGAAAAAATGCAAGTAAATTTTGCTCCGGGACAGACTTCTGCGGAGCTTGTTCTCCGTGAGGTCGGCAACGAGAACCCTTATAAGCTTCCTGTCAAGGAACCGCTGAATCTTAGTGTGCATGGTGTTATTACTTGTATCTATGCTTTCCTTGAAAAGCGTTGGGGTACAGAACAGATTGACAAGGAGCATACACATATCCAGGTCAATCGAGAGGAACTTACCGTTACCCTTGTAACAAACGAGAACGATATGCGCAAGATGCAGACTATCGTTGGCTCCATTCAGCTGTCTCGCCAGTTTAAGGAATTCCATATCAACGATGAAAAGTTGTGGAAGCCGGTACAGCTTGGTGACTTCTTCCGTCTCAACCGTTCTTACTTCGAGACGAAGGAGAAGAACATGGAGCTCGTCAATCTCCTCAAGAGCTTTTCAGCAAAGGTTCAGACAACAATCAAGAAGGAATTCAGCGATAATGGATCTGTAACTGACAACTACGAAAAGGCTGTAGACTCTAACCTTCCTCCATCGTTCGTTATCAACGTTCCAATCTTCAAGGGCGCCGAGCCTGAGAAGCTTTCAATCGAGACTATCGCTCACGTTGAAGGCAATATGGCATTGCTGACGCTTATCTCTGCTGATGCAGAATGTATCATCGAAGAATCCCGCGACAAGATCATCAATACGGAGCTTGACAAGATTCGCAAACTCTGTCCTGAGATTCCTATTATGGAGGTATAATGAGTAGAATCAACGAAATCATCGCATCTATGCCGCCGGGTGAAGCTGCTGCCGTGATCCATCTGAGAGAGGTTCATTCCTGTCTGATGGAACTCGACACAAAGAAAGCTAGAGCTCTGGCGGCTAGAGCTGTCTTCCTAGACTATATAGAGGGTACGGGAAGAAAGCTCGGTAAGATTCCACGATACTACGAAAGGGTTACTCCTAAGGGAGAAAAGGTTAACGTGGAAACTTACTTCTGTTACATTAATAGAGTACATTAAATCTCAAAACTATGGCAAACAGTAAAATCGCAACTTTCTATAAAAGAAGCTGCCACGATTGTATATTTCTCCAAGTCTGCAAAGACCCTAATGCAAGCTACAATGGTGATTACGTTTGCAAAGATTGGGATTGGAGGTACGAGTGGTTAATTTTTAAAATTTTAAACGTAAAATGAGTAATACACAAGTTGCGACACAACAAAACAATATGTCGCTCGGTGAGTTAATGCACTCACCTGCCGTAGTTGGAAAACTCAACGAAGTGTGGAGTAGCCCTCAGATGGCAAATAGCTTCATGAGTTCGGTTATCAGCGTTGCTAACGGAAATCCGCAGCTGCGAAAGGCTCAGCCAATGAGTATCATCGGTGCTGCTATGGTTGCCGCTACGATGCAGTTACAGGTCATCCCTACCTTAGGGCAGGCTTATCTTATTCCTTACGGCTCGCAGTGTCAACTTCAGGTGGGATACCTCGGAATCTTGCAGCTCTGTCAGCGAAGCGGTCAGTTCAAGAAGATTCTTGCAGCTCCTGTTCATGAAGGAGAATACGTCTCCGGAGATGAGTTCGATGAAGACTATGTATTCGATAAGAAGAAGAAAACTTCTGATAAGATTATCGGATATATGGCAAAGTTCGAGCTTCTGAACGGATTTACAAAGGTTGCATATTGGGATATCGCCAAGGTCAAGGCGCACGCGACAAAGTTCTCTCAGGCATTCCGTGCCGGCTACAATTCTCCTTGGAAGTCTGATTTCGACGCTATGGCACAGAAGACAGTACTTAAGTCTATCCTTAAATATGCGCCTAAGTCTGTGGAGATGCAGAGAGCTATCACCTTCGATCAGTCAGTAGTTAACACAAATGCTTCTGACATTCAAGACCTTGATATCGACGCTTTTGCTCCAGAGTATGTTGATAACATCGAGAGCGAGAAGAATGAGAATCTTGCTGCTATGGCCGCTGAGGCAGCAAAGACTGAGGCAGCAAAGAAGGAGGACAAGAAATGATTACTGATGGCATAGAACAGCGTTCGATTTCGTGGTTCCGTAGTCGCGTCGGTTTTTTGACAGGTTCTAAAATCGCTGACATCATGAAGTCTGGTCGTAAGAAAGATGAGATTTTCTCCGAGACAGCTAAAGCGTATCTGTTTCAGGTTGCCGGCGAACGTCTGTTCAATCCAACTTTCTTGAACGATGATGATATTTTCCAAGATTACATCGACCAAGTATCTGTAAACACCAAGGCAATGCAGTGGGGAGCCGATCAGGAGGACGCTGCAAAATCTTTATTCATGCAGATGAACTTCCCGGAAGGTGAGATTGTTGAGCTTTCTTCTTGCAAGCACGATACAATCCCTTACTTCGCGGCTTCTCCTGACGGCGCAATCTATGGCCGTGACGGCGAAGACCTCAAAATCATCGAGGTCAAATGCCCAAACATCAATACGTATATGAAGTACCGAACTCTCATCCACGATGCTGCATCGCTCAAAGACACCGAGCCGAAGTACTATTGGCAGATGATGGCTGAGATGAGTTGTACCGGCGCTAAAGGCGGAATCTTCATCGTATATTGTCCTTGGCTGTCAAAGCCTATTCACTGGGCTGAGATTGAGAGAGTAGAGGATGATATCAAGCTGATGGAAGATAGAGTAATCCTCGCAAACGATTTTATTAACGAAATTATCAATAGTTAAATGGCAGACATAACAGGAAAAATTATCGCAGTATTGCCGACAAGAAGTGGAACATCTGCAAGAGGAACACAATGGAGTTCACAAACTGCGGTCATCGAAACACACGAGCAGTACCCTAAGAGGGTTGCTTTTGATGTACTTGGTGACAAAATCACAGAGTTTAACTTGCAGGTTGGTGAGGAAGTGACAGTATCATTTGACATCAACGCGCATGAGTATAATGGAAAATGGTGGAACTCAGTGAATGCTTGGCAGGTAGTTCGCCAGGGCGGTCAGCAGGCTCCTATGCAGGGTGGCTACAACATGAGTCCTCAGGCTGGCGCACAGGCGGCACAAGCAGCACAACAGGCGGCTATGGCCGGAGCACTAAACCCGATGAACCCGCAGAATCCGTTTCCACCAGCACAGCAGTCAGGAGCACCGGCAGGGCAAGCTGATAATTTACCCTTCTGATTTGGCATCCAAGCTGAAACTGATTAAAGATACATTCAATGCTGAAATAGTATGATGTATAATACCAAGAATCCTCTTGAAGTGCAGAATCTCAGACTGAAGATAGAGAAGCTGATTGAAAAGCAGAGTATGGTAGAGGTCGTGGAAAAGAAGGCAAAGACACTTCAGCAGTTGAAATACCTTCATACGATCCTCGCTTACTTCGGCTTACAGACCGGCAACACTCTAGATGAAGTCAAGACATGCTACTTCAAGAGGATTGTCAATAGAGACTTGTTCGTGCGGAAGAAGCACGATAATCTGCTCGGAACAGATAGGGAATACGTAATATCGACAGCAAAGCTTACGAAAGAAGAGTTATCTGAGGCTATCGAACGTTTCAGAAACTGGGCTAGCAACGTAGCCGGTATTTATATTCCCTCTTCTGAAGAGTATATAGCGTTGCTACATATCCAGCATGATATCGAACAAAACAGACACTACTTATAGTGGACATTGCATAACATTCATTTTTAATACAATGGATTCTTTTAAGATTAGCAAAGAACAATATTTCGATTTGATGAAACTTGACAGGGTAAATGCCGTAAACTTGTTTCTTTATCTCCTTGCAAACGCAGATGATAACGGAACATTGATTGTTAGCATCCGCAAGATTTCGAGTGAACTTGATATAGGTTTGCGGACTGTGAGAACCATACTTAAAAAGTTGTATGCTGCGAACATAGTGACACACCAAGTGACACACAAGGGTAGTATAGTAACTATCAACAACATAGATAGTTATAAGACTTTGAAACTGAAAGGTGACACACCAAGTGACACACCTAACGAAGCGTTGGAAACACGGAAACACGCATTTGGCGAAAAGCTTATTCCGTATGTCGAGCAATACGGAAAAACTCTTATTCGGGAGTTCTTCGACTTCTGGACCGAACATAACGAGAACGGCAAGAAGATGAGATTCGAGAAAGAGAAAACTTTCGAGATTTCAAAAAGGCTTGCGAGGTGGAGTAAGAGAAATAGCAACAATGCTAAGTCTTCAAGATCAAGTCTTCCGGTTGGAATGAATTTACAAGATAGTAACAATAGCGAAAGATACAAGCTCGATGATAGATGGAACAAATAATTGATAACGAATATTTCAGAAACCTCGTATCTCAAATGCGAGATACTGGTTATCCTCAGGAAATTGACAGGGTGCAAATAAATATCCCTAACGCAGAGAAACGTTTGCGTGGAGGCTTGCAATATGTAGTCAATATGAAGTCTGGATGCAATGCAGAATGGAACGAACACAATTACCGCCCTATTGTTGATTGGATGACAGACAACAAAGGTAAGGGATTGTTGATGTTCGGCGGTTGCGGATTAGGCAAGTCGGTAATCGGAATGTACATCCTTCCTCTTCTTATTAAAGATGTACATAAAAAGGTGGTAAACATCTTCAGCGCGCAAGAGTTGAATCAAAAGATTGATGAAATACTTAAGCTACACATTATCTATATTGACGATATTGGTACAGAGGATAACCTTAACTCTTATGGCAACAAGCGTATGCCATTTGCTGAACTTTGTGACGCTGCTGAAAAGAATGGGAAATTGCTTATCCTTACCACAAACCTCAGTATTGATGAGCTTACTCAGAGATATGGAGATAGAGTTGTGGATAGACTGATAGCAACAACAAAAGCAGTTCCTTTTATTGGTGATTCTCTAAGAAAGTAAATTATGGCGGACGTAAGTAAAATGGCAGAAGAATGGATCAGTGAGCATCCTGATGCGACAAAGAAAGAAATATGGATGGCAGGTTATTGGCAATCTACTGATAAACGTATTGAGAACGCAAACACAAAACAGGCGGTAGTGTTCATAGGAGTTTACTCCTGGGTTATTGTGAGAAATCTGGGAAGAGCAATCAACAAGGCAGTTCACAAGCTGCCCTGGTTGTTCATCGTGATAACGGTAGTAATCTCATTCGTCGTTAGCTTCATCTTTATCTCTAAGGCTAGAGCAGAACGAGATAGCTACAATCAGAAGCTAGTACACGCAACGCAGCAGCTTGATAGCTTCTATGCTGCATACGGAAACATTAAATCAAAGCAAATATGAAGAGATACAAACATACAATAGTAATGGTCCTGCTCGTTATTGCAGCTTTCATCGCAGGTTACGGATTCATCTGCTTTATGGTCGAACACATTTTCCTTTCGCTCCTGATGGTCTTCTGTATCAGTTGCGCATTGGCAGTAGAGAGGGAGGTGTAGCATGCAGACAGGATGGAATCCAAATTTCTCTAGACCGGTGTTGGCTAGAATTCCGGTCAAAGTACCAACCGAAGAACAGGTGAATCGCTTCTATATGCTCTTCTATTCTATGGTAGGCGGTTTTGCCTCAATCGTTCAGACGCAAATCACCGATACATACAACCTCATCAAGGAGAACAAGAAAATCTTCCGCTTCGAGGCTAAGAAGAGAATCACGGAAGCAAAGGAGTGCTCTGACGAACTCATCGATGCCTTCATGCACTATATGAAGGAATGCGGTATGTCTCAACTCTGGATGGATATGACGGACAATATCGAGGATGAATTGAAGCCGGACATACAGAAATGCTTCTATGCCATTGATAACCAGTTCCTCAAGCATCACGTCAAAGAGCATAAGATGTACACAATGCTCCTGATGTCGGAACTGATGAGCAGTATGCTTGTAAGCTCAGTAGAACGCTTTTCTGAGATGATGGATAAGTACAACGGTATCCACGCCGTCAACATCGCAGAACGCTTCACGAACCCTATTCGAGGAGTTTATGCTCGTATGCGCAATGCTATGGAAATTCTCTACCCGGTCAAGGTTGATGATGAAGTATTCTCCGAATGCCCGGACAAGTTCAACCTCGGCTTCGAGATTATCGGTCAGAAGGTACTCGACTGGAAACGAGCCGAGAACGCCCTAGCAAATGCCTGTATACTCAACGGCTTCAACCTTAATGCTGACGGCGAATTCCTGGAGAATGAGCAGGATAACACCGGCACACCTTGGAACGAGACCCAGACGAGAGCCTTGACTGTCGCTTATTCGAACACCTCTAACAAACAGATTGCCAGGATCCTCGGCAGAAGCGTTTACGAGGTTACAAAGCAAGCTAAGAAACTCGGATTGAAGAAATCTGAGGAGTATATTAGAGAGACTAGAATAGCTAACTTAAAACGTAAGAAAAATGAAAAAGATTCCAAAACTTTACACAAAGAACAGTAAAGGTCGCTATCAAGAATACAAGATTCCTGACCTTGATATATCGAAGACTTTCTATAGAAAGATAAATGGGAAGTATGAGCCTACGAATATGCTCTTGTATGACTCCATAGAAGAGGGCGTATGGGTAGTTACCCGACAGTCTTCAATAACTAACATTATTCGTGCAGATTATCTTCGTGAGAGCTTCCATCTTGATAAGGCTGCCGACATTGAGCGTTTCCCTCTGTCTAAGATGGGGCACATCAAGAAGGTTGCAGAACGTATCATTGACGAGCTGAGACTTGGTAATACAGACACTAGAGTTATGACAAATCACGAACTTGTCAATTTGGTTGTCGGGCTTGTCTATAAATACAATGAGGAGGTGTAACTATGGAAGATTTACCTATTGGGTCAGAAATCATCTTAAAAATTGTTGAGACCGATAAGGAAGAATGCAATGGCTGCTTTTTCGATGAGATAAGTAGCAATATCTATGAGAATGTTTGCGGTGATTTTAACTGTAGCGCAAGCACAAGAAAAGACGGAACGAATGTTAAATTCAAAAGGGTGAAGTAATATGGAAGAAAGAATGTTTTTAGTAATAGTAAAAGGCGAAATTAATGAGTCTGAAATGTCATTGAAAAGAGCTATTAGTGAAGCTATTGAGTGTGAGGCTAAAGAATATGACGAGTCACCTCTTTATGGTTGTGATGTTTCTGTAAAGGAGGTCGAAGATTAACTAACCGCCCTTATAGGGCATAAATATAAGTAATATGAAAAATAGTTTTTCAGATAGTAGAGTAGTAGTAGCTGATAGTCAGGGTCGTAAACATGTATTAGTTATTGCATGTAATAATATCACTTATATTAATCAGAATGGCAGTCATTCTGTTGCCTCATCTATAGCTATGATTGATTTAGATGCAAATACTTATAAAAATGATAATATATCTAAATAATATTTTATAAGTAACAGAGTAACTAACCACCCTCTCCTTGGCAACAGGGAGAGGTAAAAAAGAAGAGAATATGGATAAGGTAAACAAAATAATAAATATTGGCATATACAATACCGACATTATGGTTCACTTTGGAAGTTACGACTATCTAAAGGAGGAATTGATTTCAAGATTTGGTTTAGAAGATACTCTATCTATTCTTGGAGGAATGAATATTAATAGCAACATCCTTGGAAGAACAGTACTTCTTAGTACAGGGAATATTATCTTATGGATACCAAATGTCCCTAAGACTAACAAAGATAAGGGTACTTTGGCGCATGAGATTTACCACGCTGCTTGTGAGATAATGAATAAGATAGACGTACCTCCTTGTTCTGAGAATGAAGAAGCATACGCCTATCTTATTGGTTACATTACCTCAAAGATTGAGGAGATTCTTACTTCGTCTTGCGCTGACGATGTTCAATAACAGTTGTCTTTGGGTGCTTATCTGCATAATTACGAGTACAGATTTGCCCATTGTCTGCTCTACGGCAGATTTCAACAGTAACTTTTTTAACCATAACTTAAATGTACATTTAAAAAACTGGCAATATCGCCATTAAATTTACAGCAAAAGTTATGCCAAAACAAGCAAGAATGTATTATGACAAGAGAAGAATTACAAAATGAACTTGGCGATGTTGTCTGTGAGTATTGCAATAAGAACATCATTTCAGAGTATAACCTAGGCATTGGCTGGCTTTGTGAAGGATGTTATTGTGAAGAGGCACAAGACGGCTACGCAGCTGAAAATAACATAGAATTGGAGGATTGATTATGGACAGAAATCAAGCAAAAGAATTTTATCCGATTCTGAAAGCCTACGCAGAAGGAAGGGTGATTGAGTGTAGGACAAAACCGAGTGCCGTAGAAGGTACAGATGTTCCGAATGATTGGGCGGAAATGAAAGAGATTGAGTTTTGGAAAAATACAGAGTACCGAATCAAGCCAGAACCAAAGTACCGTCCATTCAAGGATGCAGAAGAGTGCTGGGCAGAAATGCTCAATCACCAGCCTTTTGGGTGGGTAGTTGGTAGAAGGGATGGAGTTATGCATCTTATCCGATGTTTAGAATATGTATCAGTATATACTTCAATACAGTATTCATTTAAAGATGCTTTTGATAAGCTTGCATTTGCTGACCTCGTTCCTTTTGGCGTAAAAATTGATGAATAGTTATGAATGACAGTTATATATCTTATGGAAGTGATGGCTCATATCATATAATAAGCCCGATAGGAGAAGGATTTGATATAGAGACAGATTTCTTAATAGCCTTGGTGATTATTGCTATATACGTCATGTGGCATTATTCACCAAAGGAAGTTTGGAATAAAATACAGTCGTATTTTAAAGAATAATAGTTATTTTGGGATTTTATGTTATACTTACCATAGCTGTTCTATATATAGCTTTTATGGGTGGAGTTTTCGGTTATTTAATTGGTAAATATTGGAAAAAGGATTAGCATATGAAGAAGATTATATTATTTGTATCGGTTATATTCCTGCTCGTATCTTGCAAAGAGAACAAAGGAATTAATATTCCAACATCAGACTCTATTAATGAAATTAAGGTAGAGAAGCTATTTGTTGTGGATGGTATAACCGTATATCGTTTCTATGATAGTGGTAGAGTTGTTTATTTTACCAACAAAAAAGGTGTGGCAAAATCTATTCATGATGAATATGACCCTGCAACAAAAACCACAAGAACAAATGTAGTAGAAACTTTATGTAACGAAGAATAGCTTATGTATAGACCGATTACAATGTATCAGATTGTTTGCGATAGATGCGGAGAAGTATTTGGCGGTACAGATACTTGCTCTGCACTATTCAGTAACAAAGATGTTGATATTAGTGACTACTCTGATTGGGAAATGATAGATGGTAAGCATTATTGTCCCGATTGCTACGAGGTGGATGTCATTGATGGAGTGTATAACGTTAAAGCAAAGGAGAAATAGGTATGGAAGTATTAAAAGACATAAGTCAGTTAACAAAAGGTTGCTTAGTGACATTTATTAAAAATGATAAATTCCACTACTACGAGTACCTTATGGTACATCCTAATCGTGAAACCTATTATCTTTTTATAGATAACTGGACGCAAGACGTTGTGCGAATACACGTCAGCGAACTCTTAAATGGAGATTACTATATAGGTAAATATGATTCTGTTTTCGTTAATGAAAAGATGATAGAATTTTATAAACGTATGATTCTGTGTCACGAGAAGAGAATTAAAGAGAGTTTAAAGAAAAATAGTAATGGCAACATATAGAATAGTAGATATGTATCGTAAAAGCAAGGCTATTAAAGGCATACATTACGATTCTTGGAATGAGCCAATCTTTGCTTTTCGTGTAGATAAGAGGCATTCATTGTTATTTGGACTTATCCACTATTGGGATTATGGCGCAAATGACCTTTCAGAGTGCTTTTTCTGCTCTATAAGCAAGGCAAAGGAGGCTATACTAAAAGTGAACAAAAATAGAAGAGTAACAATTTTATATAAGTAGCTTATGAAAATAGAAAATATCAAGTTCAAGGCTAAACGACTTGACAATGGTAAGTGGGTAGAAGGTTACTTTTATGCCGAATGTGGTAACACCTACATCATCGAAAATCTTCAGGAAGAAAGTATGTTGAACAGAAATATCACTTATGAAGTTGACCCCTCTACCATCTGTCAGTTTACAGGTCTGAAAGACTGCAAGGGTAATGAAATTTGGGAACACGACCTTCTGCAAAGCCAAGAAACAAAAGCAATCTATGAAGTAGTTTGGAATCAAGGCAACACTAGTTTTAGTTTAGTGAATACAGAATGCCCTGTTCTCTATCCAAATACTTTAGGAGGTATGTTGCGTAATAGACGACTAAAAATTGTTGGTAATAAATTCGATGAGAAGTAGCATGGAAAAACAAATAACAATTAGCATAGAAGAGTACAACAAGCTCATTGATATGCACACGAAAAGAGAGGAACTTCCCGAAAAGATAGAAGTAAAGAAGTTCACATCAAAGTGGTGGAAATGGCTCAAAAGAGCATCGTATTCACTCTTTCACTACAACAAGAATGTTGAGCAACAGAAGCTTATCAAGCGTTGTATCAATGAAATGTCAAGTGTTTTACTCGATAATCTGTATGGTTATTGGAGAGGTGATTTGTCTGATTATCTCAAAGATAGAAGCAATTTAGAGTATTCTATGAGAGGTTACAAAAATGATGCCTATCGTTACGTAATGGAATGGTTAGATAAAAAGAAGTAGCGTATGAAGATTAGATTAGTAAAGAAAATAATGAAGCATAAATGTACTTTCCTCGATTTAGAAGAGAAGTACAAAAAGAAAGGGTATAATGTCAAGTGGTTGCTTGCATGGGCATCTTACGATAAAAGAAAGATGTGTCGGAATGCCTTACCATTCGACCACCGCATCACCAAGGCGGATAAGTTTAACAAGTAAAAAGAAATGAGATATGAATGAGTTTACAAAGGTCTTTGCAAAGACAATAGAAGATGAAGCTATCAAGCAGATAGAAGTTCTATCCAATAGCGATGCTTACTCTGGTTGTGAAATAAGAATAATGCCAGATTGTCACGCAGGTAAAGGCTGTACTATTGGCACGGTGATAGAGCTGGACAAAAGAGTAGTTCCTAACACCGTAGGAGTAGATATAGGTTGTGGAATGAAAGTCGTTAGACTTGGTAAAGTTAATATTAATCTACAGAAATTTGACGAAGCAGTCAATACGTTGATTCCATCTGGTTTCAATATCAACGAAGAAGCTTCTGCATTCATACATGGATTAGTTGGCGGCAATATGTTTGGTAAATTTCGTTCTTGGGATAGTATTAATGAGATGGATATAGTATATCGTTCTGTTGGTTCTCTTGGTGGGGGTAATCACTTTATAGAGTTAGATGCAAACGAAGAGGGTGAGAAGTTTCTTGTGATACATACAGGAAGTAGAAACCTTGGAGTTAGGGTATGCAACTATTACCAAAACCTTGCTTACCAGTATTGCCACAAGAAGGCTGCCGATAAGTCGGAGGTTATTGCCAAGCTAAAAAGCGAAGGCAGAGAAAATGAGATACAGAGTGTTATTAAGTCATTAGGTACTAAAAATATAAGCAAGGAACTTTCTTACTTGGAAGGTGATTTGCTCAATGACTACCTCAATGATATGCGCATAGTTCAAAAATATGCTGAACAAAACAGAATGATTATCGCCAACAGACTTGTAAATGCTTTAGGTGTAGATATTGATGCTAATTCAGATAAGTATTCTTTTACAACCATTCACAACTATATAGATACAGACAAGGGTATATTGCGAAAGGGAGCTATCAGTGCAAAAAAGGATGAGGTAGTCATTATCCCAATGAATATGCGTGATGGTTCTCTTATCTGCAAGGGAAAAGGTAACAAAGATTGGCTATGCTCTGCCCCTCATGGCGCAGGTAGATTAATGTCTCGTACACAGGCAAAGAAAGAGTTATCTATGGATTCTTACAAGAATGAAATGAATGGTATTTATTCCACATCAGTTTGTGAAGAAACCATTGATGAAGCACCTATGGCATACAAGCCAACCGAAGAGATTGTTGAGTTAATCAAACCTACGGTTGATGTCATTGATGTCATTAAGCCAATTTACAACTTTAAAGCAAAATCATAATGAGCAAGCAAACATTTGACTTCTCGGAGGCTCTGAGAAGAATGAAGGAAGGAAAGAAAGTAAAAAGGGTAATTTGGGAAGAATGTGGAGCTTATATCCATATTGTCTCTGAGACTATTGTGGCTGTATGCGATGGCAAATTCTTTCCTTGTGTTTTCAAAGATTCTGATGATATTCTCGCAACCGACTGGGAGGAGGTGGAATGATGAAGAACGTTCCATGTGTATGCGATTTCAGACCACTGCTATTCGCAGAACAATTCGAGAGATTAAGCAGGTTGGCACTTGTCTCTGTGAATGCGATTGCACTTAATAAGTTTTGGAAATCTTGCGAAGAGTCTTACAATAATCGTGTTGACGACCCTCGTTTGGATAGCCGTCCACCGTATCTTTGGCAATGGATGGATGATTCCGATATTTTGATAGGAAACAAGGTATATAGAAAGCCTTCTTTTAAGCCTTTTCTACACCTTCGTGATAGTGAAATTAAAAAGATTATAAATCAGTTTAATAGATATAAGATAAAAGAAATGAAAAAGAAAATATTGACCCTTACAGTCAGCAAGCAGTGGTTCGATATGATTGTGGCTGGCGAAAAGACAGAAGAATATCGGACGATTAAAGGTTACTGGACAGTTCGACTTTATGATGTTTTTGCAAAAAATCCTACGAAGTATTTGATGGATAAAAAGATAAACGGAGATATTGATTATCTAAAACTGATGATACGTTGTAACCATTTTATCGCAAAACAATATACCCACGTTCTCTTTATCAACGGCTACCGCAAGGATAGTCCACGAATTGAGAAGGAAATTGAGAGTATCACCATCGGTAAGCCAAAGAAGGGAATGTGCCCAGACAAGTGGCTTGATACCGAGTTTTTTATCATTAAATTCAAGTAGCGTATGACAAACGAGGAATTTTTCAATGCGTATCGTGGCGAACCTGTTCTTTATAAGGGGAATGATATAGGTGCATACGTGGCTGGGTATGTAGAAGAAAAGTATATTATTCTTGGCTTCTATGCCGACAATGGATGTATTCTCGCTTTTAATACAGATGTGAATGTAGATGAGGTGTATGAATCATACCGATTCGCAAAGTTGAAGTATTTGGAAGTGATAAAACATCAGTAATATGGAAAAAGAAGAAAAATGTTGTGGTAACTGTCTTTGGATGGGACGCGAAGACATCTTAGGCAATGGATGGTGCTACAAAAAAGATTGCGAAACATCTTGTGATAAGGTTTGCAAGAAACATGAATTTTAAACTTTAAATATTAAAATGGAAAAGATTTTTAGACATTTCAAAGGAGGTTATTACAGATTTATCACTGAGGTCACTAATAGTGAAACTCTGGAGAAAGAAGTTGTTTATCAGGCTCTCTATGGGGAGCGCAAGGTTTGGACTCGCCCTGCTGATATGTTCTACGGAAAGGTGAACGTTGATGGCGTGGAGATTGATAGATTCACCGAGGTTATTGGCGTTCCAGTCTTGTTTAAGAAGACTAACGAGAACGCTGTTATGCCATCCAAGGCGCATGATGATGATTTCTGTTATGACTGCTATGCAGTTTCAGAAGAAGAGGTTGAGCCTAATGTGTGGAAGTACGGTCTTGGATTTGCTTTGCAGATTGAAGATCGTGATAAGCCTGCCGATATTTCTAGGTGCTTTACGTTCCGTCCTCGTTCTTCCGTATGGAAGACTGGTATGATTCTTAGCAACTGTGAAGGCACTATCGATGACTCATATACCGGCGAGATTTCTGCCGTATTCTATCACGTTCTGCCAAACATGCCGCGATACAAGGTTGGTGATAAAATTGTGCAATTCCACCTAGAAACAAGTGGTAACATCATGTTTATAGAGACGGATGAATTAAACAAAACAGAGCGTGGTGATAACGGCTACGGCTCTTCTGACAAAAAGTAATATGAACGTACTTACAGACGAACAGAAAAATTACATAAGGGAGCATCCGTGTGAGTCACCAAGCAAATTGGCAAAGTCATTCGGATGCACCGTACAGACCATCTACTGGTGGCTGCATAAGGTACACGGGGATTCCTTTATCCAAAGGAAGAAGGAAGCGAAGGATGTGAGGAATCAGGCTATTCGTAATCTCTATCCAGATCTTTCTGCCACAGAGGTAGGGAAGATTCTCGGTATAACAAAGGCATCGGTCAACAACCTGGCGAGGAGGCTTGGGGTCAAGCATACAGATGAGACTACAAAACGAATACAGAAGGAGAGTGCTGCTCGTACACGTACCGATGAGGCTAATAGAAAGAGACAGGAAACACTGAGAAGGGTTCTTGCCGTTGAGAAGCTGAGAGCTGTCAGCGGTTTGCCGCAGAAGACAAAGCGTAAGTTTAAGACAGTTTCCGGCAAGTGTATGAATGCCAGAAATTATCTTTGCAGAAAGTATAACTACTTTTACGACAAGGATTATGGAGAGTTGCTTACCCTGTTCTTTGATAGCAAAACAAGAATGCTGACCGACGAACAGAAGAAATACTACGAAACGGAGTATAGTATTAAGTTCCTGCAAGTTGAAGAAGATTGAATTTCTGTGCATTATCTATATGTTTAGGGGTGGCTACACATCGCGTGCGGTCACCCCTTTTTTGTTTGTAAATCAACTAATAACCAAATAAAAACATTAGGAAAAAACTAAGAACGTTTGTGCAGCTTTGATTTCCAGTATATCCAACCTAAAAATGCAAGAATGCCTATAAAAAGACAAACTGAAGCTATCTTACCTATGCTCAAGAAAGCTTTATCGATCTTTGATAGTTGTTTCTCGACATATACTTTATCTTTCGATATTTTACTTATCACTGAGCTTAAGGAGTCACACTTGCTATGATATATCGCAGCACTATCCTTGTATTCCTTAAGACTAGAAATACTATCTCTCAGTATCTGTACATCTTCCTGTGATATCTCGTGATATTCGTAGTGGAATCTGTCTTCGCCGACTTTGTTTCCGTTCGCATCGTATTTCGAAGCTGTACTATCCCTTATATGAGTCTTCTCTTTCGTTGTAGACTTCACCGATTCCTTGTGAGATACTTTATATGATTCCAGTTCCTTAATAAGCCTTGCGTTAAAGAGTGAATCCCAATTAGCCTCGTTACGTTTATTAGTGATGTATGTCTGTTTTTCTATCACACGTTCTTTCGCCTTACATCTACAGAACATTGATAGAATCAGCATTGTTACTGCAATAGCAATTACAACTCTTGTTATCTTATCAATCAGTTTCATAAGCAAGCGAATTAATTCTGTTTAGCCATCCCTTCTTGAACTTTTTGTTCTGTGGCCTGGTCTGACAGATACGGTCAATATAATCTTTTCTTTCCTGCTTGATGGTGTCGAACAGTTCTCTACCATCTCTTGCGTTAATGGCGGCGATTGTCTTCGAGCCGACAATACCATCGACAGAAACGCCAAGCACTCTCTGTGGAATCTTGATACCATAAGAACCACTGCACCAAAGCCAATCCACGAGGATGTTTGCAACATTCTGATCCTTGATGTTGTCAGCCTCCCACTTATCCCAGTAGAACTTCTTGAAGATTACACTCCATTGCACCCTGGTCATACGCTTTAAATCGTTAACCGTCTTCTTGCTGCCGAATACTGAGCGGTACGTAGCGAGAGTCACACCCATATTGGTAGCTCCACCCAAATCATCCTTATCATAAACGAAGCCACCTTCCCACTTGAGAATGAAAGGCTCCAAAATCTTACTGTTTGCCATTTTTGTTTTCCTCCTCTTTTTTATCAAACTCATTGTTGAGTCTGTCAATAATCGGCTTCCAGTAGCTAGGCAGCGCCTTTGCGAACTCGAATCTCAGAATATAGTAAATAACCCGGAATGAGATGTTCTTAGGGTACGCCTTGATGAGATTTTTAAACGCATTGCATATATACACATAGCAGAATATATACGTAAGCATCTTGATCACAAATAAAGCTTCCGTACCATCGTTGCAACCTAACATGATGCCGTATATCACATATACGATAGATACGTAAAGCAGCATTTCCAAAATTGCGTTCTTGAACTTTGATGCAGAAAAGTTCTTGCATCGTACAACACTCACACCGTCAGCTCGCATACCGCAGAAGATATTGAAGCCAAAGGCGATAACCAGCGCCAAAACGAAGCCTTCTGTTGGCGTTGCAAAGGCAAGTATAGCTGAAAATATAGTTACACCTATCTGCCGAATCTGTGATGAATCTAATAAATCTGTCATAATCTGTTATCCTGAATAATTAATAAAAATAAAGTTTCGGTCTTTTGATGCAAAGATAGCAAAAAAAACCGAAACTTCATTCAGAATAACGAAAAAATCAGATATTCAGATCATAATATGGCATTCCGCCGTTTTCCAGGAAAGAAACGCATTCGTCGAAAATCTTTCTCTCGAAATCAAGCGTGTTGATTTTCGGGAACCACTTCTTAATCTTTCCGGCGTTGCGTTTTGTCATTTCACCCCACAAAACGCACCAATCATTAATTGTGATGTTGTCGTTCTTGACTTCGTGCCAATAATCCTTGGCTACATCCTTAGTGTGAAGCTGATCTATGAGACAAAGGTGCATATCTGCCATTTCTTCGTCATAATGACACGCACCAATCTCTCCCTTGACCTGCTTCATCATATCAAGCATTACGCTGTCATTCATTCCGACTTCGCAACAGTCTGCCATGATCGTAACACAGTTCTTGATAGCCTGCATGTCATTGCTAGCTATAATGTCTTCGAATACCTTTTTCATAACCGTATGTTTTTTAGTGCTACTTCAGGAAATACTCTCTGATGTCGTACACGCCATCCTTGTCTTTTAACAAGTCAAGAGCAAGGCTGTGTGCATATTTGACCAAATGCTCTGTACCAATATCCTTCACATCTTCCTTGCCGAGGATCTTGGCGATGGTACATCCGTGGTCGCTTACGACCTGATTCATCGCAACGTACAAAGCGTAATCGTTGTAGTAAGGCTTCTCCTCTGTTGTCAGTCCGAGACCAGTCATAGCATTGAGCCATGTCTGCATATCCCATGTTGCAGATGGATTCATTCCCTTTACAATCTCTGATGCCTCATTCTTGGTAAGATAGTTATTCCACTTGATGGCGCAGAGCTTATCAAGATACTCTTGCGCCAACTCTGGGTGCTTTGATGCCATATCCTTCATCATGCAGCGCATTGTGTCTCCAAATGTGCGCATATACTTCACGTTGGCTGATGATGCCATCATCCCATACAGCTCATCAAACTTGCTCATAATGTCTTTTGTTTCCATATCTTATATATTTTAACCTATTATCAAATCTTTCAACTCTACAAAGTCCTCCTCTGTGAAGTTGATGCTTCGCTTGCTTCCAAAGAGGATAGCAGTGGCAATTCCATCTGGCAGGTCAATAGACACAACTCCTTTGTCGATATGTCCGTGAATAAAACCTACATCGAATTTGTAATCTTCCACGGATTTTAGCATCTGCATCATATCTTCAAATATCGTGTTGGCATCTATGTTGCCGTCTTCATCGGCAATGAATAGGGTAGCGTTGTCAATGCTCTTGCCCCAACTATCCTTGTGTTTGGCGAT